>Ga0334900_1002237_pt1 | contig 17609 bp, 10 predicted proteins | sample GraSluR3_MG_2_FD_207231 | JGI IMG/M metagenome (GOLD analysis project Ga0334900, IMG submission 207231) | Sludge microbial communities from methane-producing bioreactor in Wageningen University, Netherlands - Granular Sludge_31_08-R3 | ecosystem: Engineered > Bioreactor > Anaerobic >...
TGCCATTGTGGTTCTTTTTGATATTTCCTCATCCTTTTCCAATAACAATTTTAATTTGCTCTCAGTTATTAGACCTTCTATCTCTACAATTTTATATTCAATGGATTCTTCTTGGTTATTATTTTCCTCATTTTCTATTTCTGATGATTCTTCTTTTTCATCTTGATTTATATTTTCTTTCTTATTGATATAATCTTCATCAATTTCCACATCCAAATCATCTTCATCAATTTCATCATCAAGAATTTCAAAATCATCGCGTACAACTCTTTCAACGGTAAAAAATATTTTTCCATATTTTTCTTGAAGTTCTTTTAATATTTCTTCATTAATAACATCTCCGACTTTTTGTGGAAACTTCTTAAGCTGGTTAATGCGATAGACAGGTTCAGCGGTGAAATCGGGTTGGTACATCTGGTGAATTTTATATTCTGTTTCAAGAATAACATCACCTACTAAATAGCTGTCATCTTTTTCGCCTTTTACTGAGCCATACATTTGCTCTCTTCTTCTATCAGGAGCAAAATAAAGGACTTTCTCAAGATTTCTTGGAGAAATATTCAACAATAAAGCTAAAGGACTTGGAATACCTTTAAAATACCATACATGGGAAACCGGGCATGCTAATTCAATATGGCCCATTCTTTCCCTTCGAGTAATCGACTTAGTAACTTCAACCCCGCAACGATCACAAATTACTCCTTTGTACCTTATCCTTTTATATTTACCGCAACTACATTCCCAATCTTTTACTGGCCCGAAAATACGCTCACAAAATAGGCCATCTTTTTCGGGTTTTAAGGTTCTGTAATTTATAGTTTCAGGTTTTTTAACTTCCCCGTATGACCATTTTTTTATTTCTTCATTAGAAGCTAGCCCTATGGCAATAGCATTAATTCTTTCTGGAATATCCAACCACATTACCTCCCCATTATTTAAGTTAGTGTAAGTTTAACGATTATATGCGGTGAAAAAAATTTATTAAATTATTGTATTTACATGTCTTAATAGTATAATTTTATGTTAAATGATTGATAAATTCTTGATCAATTCTGTCTTTTACATCAAGATCTTCTTTTATTTCAATTTCTTTGCCTTCGCTATCCAATACTTTTATATTTAAACAAAGACTCCTTAGTTCTCTGATTAAAACTTTAAATGACTCTGGAATACCAGGTACTGGTATATTTTCTCCTTTTACAATAGATTCATAGGTCTTTATTCTTCCGGAAACATCATCAGATTTTACAGTCAACATTTCCTGTAAATTATAGGCTGCTCCATAACCCTCTAAGGCCCAAACTTCCATCTCTCCAAACCTCTGTCCTCCAAATTGAGCTTTACCTCCCAAAGGCTGTTGAGTCACTAATGAATAAGGTCCTGTTGACCTGGCATGAATTTTATCATCAACTAAATGTATTAGTTTTAAAATATAACTATAGCCAATAGTTACTTTTTGGTCAAATGGTATTCCTGTTCTCCCATCGTATAAAATACTTTTTCCGTCGCTTGGTAGCCCGGCATCAACAAGGGCTTTTTGTATATCTTTTTCTTTTGCTCCATTAAATACCGGTGTAATAATGTTTAAACCAAGAATTTTCGCAACCCATCCAAGATGCACTTCTAATATTTGACCAACATTCATTCTGGAAGGTACACCAAGTGGATTGAGAATAATATCAACTGGTGTTCCATCCGGTAAAAAAGGCATATCATTAACAGGTAATATTTTTGCAATAACACCCTTGTTTCCGTGTCTGCCTGAAATTTTATCTCCTTCTGATACTTTACGTTTCTGGGCAATAAAAACTCTAACCATTTTATTTACACCAGGGGATATTTCATCACCAGTTTCACGGGAAAATACTTTAACATCAATCACTTTTCCCTTGTCGCCGTGAGGAACACGAAGAGATGTATCTCTTACTTCTCTTGCTTTTTCTCCGAATATAGCTCTGAGCAACCTTTCTTCTGGTCCAAGTTCGGTCTCTCCTTTTGGTGTAACCTTACCAACTAAGATGTCACCGGGTTCTACTTCAGTGCCGATTCTAATAACACCATCCTCATCCAGATTAGACAGATTGCTCTCCCCGATATTAGGAATATCTGAAGTTATTTCTTCTGGGCCCAGTTTTGTGTCTCTTGCATCACATTCATGCTCACTTATATGTATTGAGGTAAATGTATCATTTTGTACCAATTTTTCACTTATGATAATGGCATCTTCGAAGTTATAACCCTCCCATGCCATATAAGCAACTAATACATTTCTTCCCAGAGATAGTGCTCCCTGATCGGTATTTGGTCCATCAGCAATAGGTGTATTCTTGTTTACTCTTTGTCCTTCGTCTACGATAGCTACCTGATTAATACAGGTTCCTTGATTTGAACGATGGAATTTTTTTAAAAAATATTCCCTTCTGTTTCCATTATCACCCTTTATGACAATTCTGTCTCCTGATACCTTTTCAACAACCCCATCTTCATCAGCTAAAATTATAGTACCAGAATCCTTTGCCACTCTTTCTTCAATTCCAGTCATTACTAACGGCATCTCTGTTTTAATAACCGGAACAGACTGTCTTTGCATGTTGGTGCCCATTAATGCCCTATTTGCGTCATCATGTTCTAAGAATGGTATCAAACTCGCTGAAATACTTGACATTTGGTTTGGAGCAACATCAATAAAATCAACTTCTTTTGGTGATACAGTCAAGTAGTCATCGCGATACCTACATGGAACCTCTTCTTGTATTATTTTAGAATTTTGATCAATTTTGATATTTATCTGGGCAATTTTGTATTGGTCCTCTTCATCTGCTGTTAGATAAACGATATCTTCTGTTACTCTCCCATTTTCAACTTTTCGATAAGGTGTCTCTATAAAACCAAAGTCATTGATTCTTCCAAAAATACTCAGCGAACCAATTAATCCGATATTGGGGCCTTCTGGTGTTTCTATAGGGCAAATTCTTCCATAGTGACTGTAGTGAACATCTCTAACCTCAAACCCTGCCCTTTCCCTGGTTAATCCACCAGGACCAAGTGCTGACAATCTTCTCTTGTGAGTTATCTCTGAAAGTGGATTGGTTTGGTCCATAAATTGCGAAAGTTGACTGCTTCCAAAAAATTGTTTTATAGAAGCAACTAAAGGTCTGATATTAATTAAAGCCTGTGGTGTAACTGCTGAAAGGTCAGGTTGTATTGTCATTCTTTCCTTTATAACTCTTTCCATTCTGACTAAACCAATATAAAATTGATCAAGCAGCAAATCTCCAACTGTTTTTACCCGCCGATTTCCTAAATGATCGATATCATCAATATACCCAATACCATAATAAAGATTTACTAAGTATCTCAGAGATGCAACTATGTCGTCCTTAGTCAAAGCGTTGCCTTTTTTCACTTTAACTCTTGAGTATGTATCGCTTATTTTATTGAGGAGATCAGTATCAAGAACCTGTCCATTTTGTGCTATTATTTCTCCGGATTCTTTATTGATAATATCTTCAACCAGATGTAAACCAATGTTTTTTTCGTCAATTACACCTTCTTCCAAGTCAACAACTGTTACAGTTGAATCATCCTTTTCATTAAACACTACTATTTCTTCATCATTATCGTTAAAGATGTATACTTTATCTATATTGGATTTACTTATAGTTTCTGCAATTTTTTGATTAATGCTGGTATTTTTTTTCGCTATGGTCTTTCCGGTATCTGGATCAACTGCAGTTTTAGCCAATGTTCTGTCCAATATCCTATTTTGTATATGTAACTTTTGATTTACTTTATAACGACCAACATCGGCCAAATCATACCTCTTGGAATCAAACAATAATCTGTCTAACAACTGCCTGGTATTTCTGTCAGTAGGCGGTTCACTTGGCCTTAACTTTCTAAATATTTCAATAAGCGCTTCCCTTTTATTTCGAGTATTGTCCTTTGATAATGTTTCCTGTAAAATGTCACAATTATCAAACAATTCTGTAATATCTTCATTTCTTTCATATCCAAGCGCTCTTAAAAGAGCTGTAGCAGCAATCTTTCTCTTTTTATCAATACGGACATATATCATGTCATTAGTATCAAAACCAAATTCTAACCAAGAACCTCTGTTTGGTATAATCCGATAATTATAAAGAGTTTTACTTCCACCATATTCTTCACTGCCAAAATAGATACCCGGGGACCTTATAAGTTGGTTAACAATAACTCTCTCTGCCCCATTTATAATAAAGCTTCCGCTTTCTGTCATTAATGGGATTTCTCCCATAAAAACATCTTGCTCTTTAATTTCCCCGGTCTTTTTGTTAACAAGACTAATCCTTACTTCTAGTGGTGCAGAATACGTACTGCCTCTTTCCCAGCATTCTAAAGGTGAATATTTATTTTCTTTTATAGAATAATTAACATAATCAAGAATAAGATTACCGGTGAAATCTTGAATTGGAAAAACATCTCTAAAAACTTTGTGCAATCCAATATTTTTTCGTTTATCAACAGGGACATCAATTTGCAAAAACTTTTGATAAGATTTTTTTTGAATGTCAAGAAAGTTGGGTGGGTCAATATAGCTTTTTATCTTTGAATAATCTAATATTTTTACTTTTTTATTCTGCACTTTAAGCACCAACCTTTTTTATATATATGCAAATCAATATAATAACACTGCTAATACAAAAAGTCAAGAAGATACCCATAAATAATATTTAGGGTATCTTCTTCATTTGTATCATTTAGTAAATAATAAATATCTATCATATTTTTCAATAACGATAGGTTTATTAATGAAATTATTATATTATTTTATTTCGACAGTTGCACCTACTGCCTCTAATTTCTCTTTTAATGCATCTGCATCTTTTTTCTCAATTTTTTCTTTTACTGGCTTCGGTGCACCCTCAACAAGTTCTTTGGATTCTTTTAAACCTAAACCGGTTGCTGCTCTAACTTCTTTTATTACTTTAATTTTATTTGCGCCCACATCCTTTAATACTACATCAAATTCGGTTTTCTCTTCAGCTTGAGCTTCACCGCCACCCTGTGCTGGTGCTGCAACAGCTTGTGCTGCTACTGGAGCTGAGGCGCTTACACCAAATTTATCTTCTAAAGCCTTAACCAAATCTGCTAACTCTAATACTGTAAGATTCTCAACTTTTTCCATTATTTCATTAACAGATTTATTTTCTGAGGCTTTCGCTGATGTTTTTTCTTCTTTCATAGCGGTTGTTTCCTTTTCTTTTGCTTTATCTTCCTTTAATTCAGCTTTTACTTCTTCTTTTTTTTCTGGCAATTTTTTCACCTCCTTTCCACTAAACAAAAAATATCTCCATAATATTTTTCACTGAGCATTATTAGCTTCCTTTTGTTTCCTTATTTGATCTATTACATTTGCAAGGCTAAATAATGGTGCATTTAAAACAAAAACAAATGATGTAATTGGGGATTTCATATTTCCTAACATTTTTGCCAATAGTTCTTCCTTTGTGGGTAAATTAGCGACTCTTTCTAATTGATCTTCAAGAAATACCCTGCCTTCTACTAATGCTTTTTTCAGCTTAAAAGTATTTTTATTTTTCTGATAAAATTGATTCAATAATTTTACTGCTAAAATTGGTTCTTCTTTAGAAAATGCAATAGCAGTACATCCTGCTAAGTTTTTGCTAAGCTCTTCTAAACCCACTTCTTCAGCTGCCCGTCTTATTAAGGTATTTTTATAAACCTTATACTTTATATCCTTTTCACGAAGTGTGCTTCTAACTTCATTAATTGCTTGCACATCCAATCCCTGGTAGTCTGTTAAAACAACACCCGCAGACTTTTCTAACTCTTCACATAATTCCTTTACAACTAGTTTTTTGTCCTCTTTTTTTAGCGGCAACTAAGCTCCTCCTCTCTATAGTAATTAATAAAGCCTCCCTTAGACAAATAAAAGGAAGGCTTTTATTTTTTTCTTTCCTGAACAGGCTGGTTATAACCAATTAAACCATTCTATTTTGATACCTGAAGTCTAAGGATTTTATAACTATTTTATTTTTTTTCTTTAATTCTTTTAAGCTCCTGTGGATGCTTTTATTGGGTCAAGTTTAATACCGGGACCCATTGTTGATGATATAGAAATACTAATTATATATCTTCCTTTTGAAGACGCTGGTTTTGCTTTTACAATAGCGTTTAGCAAGGTTTTAAAATTATCTATTAATTTATTATCTTCAAAACTGATTTTGCCTATCATGGTGTGAACAATACCGAATCGATCTGCTCTATATTCTACTTTACCTTTTTTAACTGAATCAATTGCTTCTTTTACATCAAAAGTAACAGTTCCAACTTTAGGGTTAGGCATCAATCCTCTGGGACCCAAAACTCTTCCCAGTTTACCAACAACTTTCATCATATCAGGAGTTGCAATTGTTGCATCAAAATCAGTCCAACCGCTTTGAATCTTTTCTGCCAGTTCCTCGCCTCCAACGAAATCTGCTCCAGCTTCCTCAGCTTCTTTAACTTTTTCACCCTGAGCAAAAACAACTACTTTAATTTCCTTACCAGTTCCATGTGGCAAGTCAACTGCTCCCCTTACTTGTTCTTCGGAGTGTCTGGTGTTGATACCCAATCTTATCGCAACATCAACAGATTCATTAAAATTAACCCATTTTATTTCTTTTACAAGCTTAATTGCATCTTCAATTGTATACAATTTACTATTATCGTACTTTTCTAAAGTTTCTTTGAACTTTTTCCCTCGTTTTTTCGCCATTATTTCCTCCTAGTGGTCATTTGGATTTTAATCCTCCCACTTTTTTGATACAATTATTTTAATAGTTGATTTTCTATTCAACTTCAATTCCCATACTTCTTGCAGTACCTTCAACTATTTTCATAGCATTTTCTATATCATTAGCATTTAGGTCAGGCATTTTTGTTTCTGCAATCTGCTTTACCTGATCTCGATTAATTTTTGCAACCTTTGACTTATTTGGTTCTGAGGACCCTTTTTCAATCTTAGCAGCTTCTTTTAATAAAAAAGATACTGGTGGTTTTTTACAAATAAAATCGAAAGAACGGTCTTGATAGACAGTTATAATAACGGGTATTACAGTACCAATATCCTTTTTGGTTTTTTCATTAAATGCTTTGCAAAATTCCATTATATTTAAGCCATGCTGACCTAATGCCGGGCCTACCGGTGGTGCAGGATTAGCTGCGCCTGCAGGGATTTGCAACTTTATATTTGCAATTACTTTTTTTGCCATTTAATCTTACCTCTTCTTGCCTCATTATTGATTCTTTCATGAATCACTATTTATACATTATAAATATTTTTAAAAACATTATTTGTTTCAAATATGACTTTTAATATTTTTCTACATCAGTGAATTCTAACTCTACAGAAGTTTCTCTACCAAATATTGTCAAAAGTACTTTCAGCTTTCCTTTTTGATTATCTATTTCGCTTATTTTCCCAGTATATCCGGTAAATGGACCGGTAATTATATTCACGCTTGTTCCAATACTCAAGTCTATCTTTGGCTTCTTTTCGCCTTTACCCATCTGTTTTAATATATTTTTTATTTCATTTTCTTTCAAAGCAACCGGCTTTCCGCCTGAACCGACAAATCTAGTTACACCGGGAGTATTTCTTACAGCATACCATGATTCATTATTCATTTTCATTTCTACAACAACATACCCCGGAAATACTTTCTTTTGAACATATCTCTTTTTACCAGATTTTGTTTCTAAAACTTTCTCAGTGGGAATTAACACTTGATATATCTGGTCTTCCATCCCCATTGATTTTACCCGTTGCTCAAGATTTGCCTTTACTTTGTTTTCATAACCAGAATAAGTATGAACTACATACCATTTTTTTTCCTCAATAGTTTTAATTATAAGTCATCACTCTCCAAATAAAGTTAACTGTTTTATTTATCAACTTTATCACTTTATTATAATTATGTATAATTGACGGCTTTTATTGTAAAATCATCGTAACTACACGAGAAAAGACAAGATCAACTATACCTAAAAATACTGCAACTAAAGCAACAGTAATTATAACTACTATAGTGCTACTTATTAGTTGTTTTCTGTTAGGCCAGGTAACTTTTCTTAGCTCTGCTCTGGCTTCCTTTATAAAATTTATTGCTTTTTGGAATAAAATATTCAGTTTCATAAATACACCTTTTCTTCTGCAATCTTAATCGCTCTTATAAATTATTCAATCAATTAAATAAAATATATGGCAGGCCCGGCAGGATTTGAACCTGCAACCCCCGGATTTGGAGTCCGGTGCTCTCCCGTTAGAGCTACGGACCTGTATTTCTTTTAAAAATTACTTGGTTTCTTTGTGTACAGTATGTTTTTTACAAAACTTACAATACTTTTTCAAAGTAATTCTTCCTGAAGTATTTTTCTTATTTTTATAATTATTATAATTACGATTTTCGCATTCTGAACAGGCTAATACAATTCTTTGTCTCATGCTTTTCTCCTTACTATTCGGAAGAAATTAACGAAATTAAATCTAACATATTTTATCACAACTGTCAAGATATCATTGATATTTATTCAAATCGCTAGTTGAGCAGCAATTAATATTTATGAGTTTGTTTTTGGCAATAATTAAGACTGGACTCAAGTCCAGTCTTAATTATCTTTGTATATTAAAATATACTTAGTTGTTTCAATTATTATCAAATACTTATTCTTTCACTGCTACTCTGTTATTTCCGTAACTACACCCGCTGCAATAGTTCTTCCGCCTTCACGAATTGCAAAGCGGACTCCCTTTTCCATGGCGATGGGGGTGATTAATTCTCCGGTAACAGTCAGGTTATCGCCAGGCATGGCCATTTCTACGCCTTCGGGTAAATTTACAGTACCTGTTACGTCAGTTGTTCTAAAGTAGAACTGGGGACGATATCCACTAAAGATAGGAGTATGTCTTCCGCCTTCATCCTTGGTCAAGATAATTATCTCTCCCTTAAATTTAGTATGAGGGGTAATGCTGCCAGGGGCAGCGATAACCTGTCCGCGTTTGATTTCTTTTTTATCAACACCACGCAGAAGGATACCGACATTATCACCTGCCTCAGCCTGATCTAAGAGCTTACGGAACATTTCTACTCCGGTTGCTACTGTCTTTTTTGGTCTATCGCTCAAACCTACGATCTCTACTGCATCACCGACTTTGATTAAACCGCGTTCTACTCTACCGGTAGCAACTGTTCCTCTTCCGGTAATACTAAAGACATCCTCTACAGATAAGAGGAATGGTTTGTCTACTTCACGCTCTGGTGTAGCTATATAGTTATCTACTGCATCTAATAATTCCTGTATAGGCTTAAAAGCCGGGTCATCAGGATTAGCAGTATCGGCTTCCAGCGCCTTGAGGGCAGAGCCTTTTATTACCGGGATATCATCGCCAGGGAATTCATATTCACTGAGCAGTTCCCTTACTTCCATTTCTACCAGTTCAATTAACTCAGGGTCATCAACCATGTCAGTCTTGTTTAAGAATACCACTATATAGGGTACTCCTACCTGACGGGATAGCAGTATATGTTCCCTGGTCTGAGGCATAGGGCCATCAGCTGCTGAAACTACTAATACTGCGCCGTCCATTTGGGCTGCACCGGTAATCATGTTTTTGATGTAGTCTGCATGACCAGGACAGTCAATATGGGCATAATGCCTTTTTTCAGTTTCGTACTCAGCATGAAATACCGAGATGGTAATCCCTCTTTCTTTTTCTTCAGGTGCACGGTCTATTTCGTCAAAAGCCATTGCCTTGGCAAATTTTTTAATAGAAAGATACCTGGTAATTGCTGCTGTCAAGGTTGTCTTTCCATGATCAACATGACCTACTGTTCCGATATTAACATGCGGCTTGGTACGAACAAACTTCTCTTTAGCCATTTTGTTTTTTCCTCCTTAAAAGATATATTATATTTTTTGTCTATATATTAATGATTATCATAATATTTTTAATTAATTCATCACTATTTGTTTTGTTATATTATTTGGTACAGCTTCATAATAGGCAAATTGCATAACATAATTTGCTCTTCCCTGTGTAAGTGATCTTAGCCCGGTTGCATACCCAAATACCTCTTGCAAAGGAACATTTGCAAGAATTATTTTACCATTAATCTTTTTCTTATCTTTTATTCCTTCAACCTTTGCCCTTCTGGAGTTAAGATCACTGATAATTGCTCCTACATATTCCTCAGGTGTTCTTATTTCCATTTCTACTATTGGCTCAAGCAATACCGGATCTGCCATTTTTAGTCCTTCTTTCAGTGCTTTTGAAGCAGCAATCCTGAAAGCTAACTCTGATGAGTCTACTGGATGAAAAGAGCCATCTACCAGTGATACTTTTATATTGGTAACTGGATAACTAGCCAGAACTCCTGCTAGCATTGCCTCTTCAATCCCATGTTTCACAGCAGGAATATATTCTTTTGGAACACTTCCGCCAACAGTTCGATCTATAAACTCAAATGATTCTTCCTTATTTGGCTCAATTTCTATGACGACATCTCCGTATTGTCCTCTTCCTCCGCTCTGTCTAATAAACTTTCCTTGAGATCTGGCATTCTTTCTAATTGTCTCCTTAAAAGCAACCTGTGGTTCTCCAACATTGCCCTCAACCTTGTATTCTCTGAGCAATCTATCAATTATTATTTCAAGATGGAGTTCTCCCATACCTGAAATCAGAGTTTGCCCGGTATCCTTATTGACATATCGTCTAAATGTTGGATCTTCTTCAGCCATCTTGTCAAGAGCAATAGACATTTTTTCCTTGTCTGCCTGACTTTTTGGTTCTATTGCAATTGAAATAACGGGTTCCGGGAATTGTATTTTCTCTAAAATAATCGGGTTTTTTTCATCACATAATGTATCTCCGGTTCCTGATTTTTTTAAACCTATAATTGCCCCCAGGTTTCCGGCTGTTATTTCATCTACCTGCTCTTTATGATCAGCATGGATTTTTACTAATCTATTTATTCTTTCTCTTACATTTTGGGTAGAGTTATAAACATAAGAACCGTTTTTTAATGTTCCAGAATATACCCGTACAAAACTTAATTTGCCAAAAAAAGGATCAGAGGATACCTTAAAAACCAAAGATGATAAAGGTTCGTTTACGTCTGTTTTTCTTATCATCTCTTCTCCTGTATTTGGATTTTCACCTTTTACAGGCAAAACCTCTAAAGGAGAAGGCATATACCTGTTTATAGCATCCAAGAGCAATTGTACTCCTTTATTCCTCAATGCTGATCCACATAATACCGGGACCAATCTATTATTGATTGTTCCCTTTCTTATTATGTTATGAATTCTTTCTTCATTTATTTCATTCTCATATAAATAGTCTTCCAAAAAAGACTCGTCTTCTTCAGCAATTATTTCCAGCATCTTTTTCCTGGCTTTTTTAGCTTCTTTTAGATATTCATCAGGTATTTCAGATGTATTATATCTTACTCCTAACTCATCAATAGTGTAAGAGTAGGCCTTCATGGGAATCAAATCAATTATGCCCTGAAAATTTTCTTCACTTCCCCAGGGTATTTGTAATACTAATGGTATTATAGAAAATTTTTTCTTAATCATTTTTACAGTTCCATAGAAATCAGCCCCCGTTCTGTCCATTTTATTAATAAAGGCTATTCTTGGAACATGATAATGATCTGCCTGATGCCAAACTGTTTCAGATTGGGGCTCTACACCTGCCACTGCACAAAAAACAGCAACGGCGCAATCCAGAACTCTTAATGACCTTTCAACTTCAACAGTAAAGTCTACGTGCCCTGGTGTATCAATAATGTTTATTTGATGGCCCTTCCAAAAAGATGTTGTAACCGCAGAAGTTATAGTAATTCCTCTCTCTTTTTCCTGAGGCATCCAATCCATTGTGGCCGATCCTTCATGAACTTCTCCCAATCTATGTAATTTACCGGAATAATATAATATTCTTTCGGTAACTGTTGTTTTTCCAGCATCTATATGGGCCATAATGCCTATATTTCTTATTTTTTGTAAGTTGATATTATTTTTCATATTTCATTATTCTTTCAATTCTTTTTCAGTTTATGCAAATTAAGTACAATTTTTACTACGAACACTACTTTTATATTATATACGTGTTTTACCAACGATAATGAGCAAAAGCTTTATTGGCCTCAGCCATTCTATGGGTGTCTTCTTTTTTCTTTACGGAAACCCCTGTCCCCTGATAAGCTTCAATTAATTCGTTAGCTAATCGCTGTGAAAAAGGCCTGCCAGTTTTAGCTCTACTAAAATTAATTATCCATCTCATTGCTAATGTAACTCTTCTTTCAGGTGCAACCTCAACAGGTACCTGATAACTTGCACCACCAACTCTTCTAGATTTTACTTCTAGTACCGGCATTACATTTTCCATTGCCTGATTAAAAACTTCCAGAGAATCTTTTTTTGTTTTTTCTTTAATTATGTCCATTGCATCATAAAATGTTTTGCGTGCAATACTTTTTTTACCATCTAGCATTATATGATTAATAAACTGGCTGACTCTTTTATCTTTAAAAATAGGATCCTCTATTATTTCATTCTTGATTGCTTTTCTTTTTCTGGACATATAAAATCCACCTCAACTAAGTTTAATTATTATTTTATTTCTTTATAGATTATAATTTTACTTCTTTGGTTTCGTTGCGCCGTACTTAGATCTGGCTTGTGATCTACCTTCAACACCCGTAGCATCCATAACTCCTCTAACAATATGATACCTTACTCCGGGTAAGTCTTTTACTCTACCGCCCCTAAGCATTACAATTGAATGCTCTTGTAGATTATGACCAATTCCTGGTATATAAGCGGTTACTTCCATATTATTGGTCAATCTAACTCTTGCTACTTTTCTTAAAGCTGAGTTTGGTTTTTTTGGTGTTATAGTCCAAACACGCGTACAGACTCCTCTCTTCAAAGGAGAACCCTTCAGAGCAGGAGTATCTGATTTTTTTGTTGCTTTTTTTCTACCTTTTCTTACCAGTTGATTAATTGTTGGCATATTATAAAGACCACCTTTTATCTTTTTATAATCTTTTTTTAAAAATTTAAAAACTAAAAAACTTTTAATTTATAAATAAAATTATTTAAATCACTAATTATATATTTATCTGAACTAATTCATCCGAAAATACTTAAACATTTTATCAGTATCACTAATTGATGTCAATATAAAACATTGTCAAAAACCATGTTTTTTGCTTTTGTTTGGCTTTTATCCGATAAAATATATCTCAGTTTGTGCCTTCTTCTGTATTTTTGCTGTATTCATGATTTCTTTTAATTTCCTCTTCCTCGTGCACCCTGCTTTCCCTTTCCAGGTCCTCTTCATACTTAGATGTAATCTCTACATCTCGATATTGAGGTAATCCAGTACCAGAGGGAATTATGTTGCCTATAATTACATTTTCCTTGAGTCCATACAGTTGATCAATCTTCCCTTTGATTGAAGCATTTGTAAGGACATGGGTTGTTCTTTGAAAAGATGCTGCAGACAAAAAACTTTCAGTAGACAAAGATGCCTGAGTTATTCCCTGAATAATCGGCATACCTACTGCCGGTAATTTTATTTTTTTCATATACCCAACATCTTCTATTAGAGATATGTCCTCTTCTTTACTATTGTCACTTCTATATTTTACAGTTTCAACATTCTGTTGATAAATGGCATTGGCATTCTTTTTAGTTATCTTTTCACCTGCGACAATCAATATATCTCCAGATTTCTTGTCAATGACATTCTGAGCAATAACTTTACCAACAAGATTATTATAAATATGCTCAAGAGCTCTTCCCTCCAGAGAAAAGAAACGTCCATCCTCTAATGGAATATCACTTATTCCAGCTGAGTAGGCTTTTCTAATAATGTTTTTACTAACCGGTTGAGCTTTATCTGCAATTACGTTATCTGATTCCTGGTCCTTTAAATCTTCCCCCAAAATTCTGCCAATTACGTCTTCTTTAATATAACTTAATAAATTTTCTTTGATATTTATCTCTTTAATATCATTCCATATTTTTATATTTTCACATTTATACTCAATTATCTTCTGTATATCTTCTTCTTCTAAAATCTTGTTGGCTGGAACTATGACATTATTATTAATTTTTTCTTTTACATCCTCAGCTACCTGATTACCTTTTAATTTTTCTACTTCCTCCGGCTTGCCAATGCGTATTCTGTTTATTCCAGAATTTACTATTTCTATAGCGATATCTTTGGTAATTCTTTTGCCCATTAATTTTTCTGTATCGATTTCTATAATATTTTCAATTATTTCGCTATCATCTTCATTGGCTTCATTTTGAGAGACAACTCCAATAAATATATGTTCTTTAATTCTATCGATAAAATTCATTTCACCTTGCATAACATGATTTACATTATCATTTTCATCCAATATATCAAATCCTTGATATTCAGAATTCTCAATTTTCTTAATTATATTCTCATCAATAATCGAGTCTTTTTCTAAAACAACTTCTCCTTTATTTCCATTCAATGAAGAAGCTAATCTTTTATTTAATAATAGCTCCCTATTTCTTTTTCTTATTTCTTCATTCTCTTGGGCAACCTGTTTATTTGCATTTTCGAAATCAGAAACATAGACTAATTCACCTGAGAGTAAATCTGAATCCCTTGAAGATCTAACATATATTTTGTTCAGCCGGGCTATTTGCCTGACAATAACCTCTATATGTTTATCGTTAATAGTAACTCCCTGTGAACGGTAAACTTCCTGCACCTGCTCAAGCAGATATTTTTGAACTGCCTTAATACCTTGAATTTTCAGTATATCATTCGGATCTACAAAGCCTGTTGTTAATCTTTGTCCAGCATAAACCTTTTGTCCTGCTTCTACAATTATTCTCAGGTCATTAGGAATAAAGTATACTTTTTTCTTATTATCTTTGTTTTTATCGATATCTTCATTAGCTTCAGGTCTAACAACTACTTCTTTTTTATTATCCTGCTGGTCATCTCTAACCTCATCAATAAAACCATTAATTTCGCTTATAATGGCTTGCTTTTTAGGTTTTCTCACTTCAAATAATTGTTCAATTCTGGGTAAACCAAGAGTAATATCTTCTCCTGTTATCTTGATACCTCCGGTGTGGAAAGTTCTCAGGGTAAGCTGTGTCCCGGGTTCACCGATAGACTGCGCTGCTATTGTTCCAACTGCTTCTCCAATAGTAACTATTTTTCCTGTTGCAACATCCTTTCCATAACATTTTGCACAAATACCCTGTTTTGATGCGCATGTTAATGGTGACCGTATCCTTACTTCTTTTATCCCGGCATCAGCTATTTTTTTAGCAATTTTTTCATCAATTATTTCTCCCCGGTGTACAATTATTTCTGAGCCTTCGGGTTCGGTTACATCTTCCTGAGCTGTTCTCCCGACAATTCTTTCCTCCATATTTTCGATTACATTCCCATCTTCCTGAATGTCAGAAACAACAACTCCGTCAGTAGTCCCGCAATCTTCTTCTTTAATAATTACATCCTGGGCTACATCTACCAGTCTTCTTGTTAGATAGCCTGACTTTGATGTTCTTAACGCCGTGTCAGCCAAGCCTTTTCTGGCACCATGAGTAGAAATAAAATATTCTAAACATGATAAACCTTCTCTAAAGTTTGATTTTATCGGAAAATCAATAATCTTTCCCGAAGGGTCTGCCATAAGGCCTCTCATGCCGGCTAATTGCCCTATTTGTCTACTACTTCCTCGAGCACCGGAGTCGGCCATCATGAAAAGAGGATTGAAACTGCTCAGATTATTCAGGATAGCGCTTACAACATTGTTTGCGGCCTCAGTCCATGCAGTTATGATCTTTTCTTCTCTTTCCTCTTTCATAATTAAACCATAATTAAACTGTTCTTCAATTTTATCGACAGTTTTTTCAGTATCTTCTATTATCTTATCCTTTTCGGACGGTATTTCCAGGTCAACGACACCAATTGTGATTCCAGAGATAGTAACATAATGAAAACCTAATTCTTTAATGCTATCAAGGCACTTTACAGCTACATCCTGTCCAAAATGGCGAAAGATATAGGAAATAATCTTTGCTAAAGACTTCTTATTTATGGTTAAATCAACAAACTTCATTTCTTCAGGTAGTACCTGATTAAACATCACTCTTCCTATAGTTGTATCTTCGATTTGACCTTTTACTCTAATTTTGACTTTTGCATGAATATCTACATATCCTTCTTCCTGTGCTCGAATTGCTTCCTCAGGACAGGAGAATAACTTACCTTCTCCTTTTTGTCCTTTTTCTTTCATTGTCAAGTAGTAACATCCCAAAACTATATCCTGAGCGGGCAATGCAATTGGGCTTCCATTAGCAGGGGACAAAATATTATGAGCAGAAAGCATCAGTGTTTCAGCTTCTGTTTGCGCTTCGGTTGATAATGGAACATGAACTGCCATTTGGTCACCATCAAAGTCTGCATTAAATGCAGGACAGGATAACGGATGCAATTGAACAGCATTTCCCTCTACTAATACAGGCTTAAAAACCTGGATTCCTAATCTATGTAGAGTAGGAGCTCTATTAAGTAATACAGGGTGATCTTCAATAATTTCCTCTAAAATGTTCCAAACCTCCGGAGATTCCTGCTCTACCAATTTTTTTGCAGTTTTTATGTTATGGGCAAACTCTCTTTTTACTAGATGATGCATAACAAATGGCTTAAAAAGCTCTAAGGCCATTTTTTTAGGTAATCCACATTGATGTAATTTTAATTTTGGACCAGCTACAATTACAGACCTGCCAGAATAGTCTACTCTTTTTCCTAATAAATTTTGTCTAAATCTTCCTTTTTTACCTTCCAATAGATCGCTTAAAGATTTTAGTGGGCGATTACCGGCACCTAATACAGCATGTCCTCTCCGACCGTTATCGATAAGAGCATCAACTGCCTCTTGAAGCATCCTTTTTTCATTTTTAATAATAATATCAGGCGCTCCGAGTTCTAATAATCTTTTTAACCTATTGTTACGGTTTATAACCCTACGATACAAATCATTAAGGTCAGAAGTAGCAAATCTGCCTCCCTCCAGTTGGACCATTGGTCTTAAATCAGGTGGTATGACAGGCAAAACATCCAGAATCATCCATTCGGGTTTACAATTACTTTTCCTGAACGCTTCAATGATTTGCAATCTCTTAATCATCTTTTTTGCTTTCTGTCCGGTTGAATGCTTTAATTCCTCTCTTATTTCCATATTAAGGGAATCAAGATTTATTTCTTTCAATAAATCCTTAACCGCCTCAGCACCAATCCCAGCTTTAAATTCTGAATCATAATATGAATATAATCTGCACTCATTTTCTAGAATAATATCACCGGTTTTTAAGCTTGTCTTACCAGGATTTATTACTAGATAGCAAGACTCTTCAGTAGTTTGTTTTGCCATTGTGGTTCTTTTTGATATTTCCTCATCCTTTTCCAATAACAATTTTAATTTGCTCTCAGTTATTAGACCTTCTATCTCTACAATTTTATATTCAATGGATTCTTCTTGGTTATTATTTTCATC
>Ga0334900_1002241_pt1 | contig 17602 bp, 16 predicted proteins | sample GraSluR3_MG_2_FD_207231 | JGI IMG/M metagenome (GOLD analysis project Ga0334900, IMG submission 207231) | Sludge microbial communities from methane-producing bioreactor in Wageningen University, Netherlands - Granular Sludge_31_08-R3 | ecosystem: Engineered > Bioreactor > Anaerobic >...
TTAACTGTTAGCTCCTGCCGAAGATCGTCACATCCGAGGAGGCTCATTGTCAAGGACAATCGGAATAGCATACGGAAAGAAGTTCTGCACCTTATAAAATTTGTCAAAAAAACTGTTGCCATTCCAATGATCGAATCTCATAATATGGATGACTCTTATATTGTTTTGGGAAATGAAGTTGCAATTCCTCACTCTCGCCCAGAAGAAGGAGTAAATGAATTAGCTGTTTCATTGCTGCATGTTAGACAAGGAGTGAACTTTTCAAGAAGTGAGCGCGTTCATTTTGTGTTTATTATTGCTCCAATAAATCAAGAGAGTCACATCAATGCGCTTTTTGAAATTATGAGTATTGCTGAGGATGAACATAGGCTGCGGTATATGCGAACCTGCAGTACACCTCAAGAATTAGCTAAGATCAATATATTCACAGATATAGTCGAGGGCGGAATGAAAGCCATCAATAATGGACGACCAACGGAGCTTTTTGAATTAGAAAATCTTCGGAGTCGGGGAATGAAAGCGGTACTGGAAGAATATTATCACCTGCTTGCTACTAAAACTTGGAGATAAGAATATGAAGAAAATTCAAGCACCATTTTTTTGTGTGAATCCAAAGGGATACTTATTTGGATCAGAGCTGCTGGAATTAGCAAAAGCAGCGGATGAACTTTCAAAACGTTATCAATTGACGGTATTCTTTACAGTTCCATTTACTGAAGCTTACCCAATTATAAGAAATACTGAGAATTTAATTGTTACCGCTCAGCACATGGATGGTATTTCCAGAGGAAAAGGTATGGGACGTATTTTTCCCGAGTCATTAATTTCAGCCGGTTTCAAAGCGACCTTCTTAAATCATGCAGAACATCCTATGACGTATCATGAATTGGAACAAGCAGTAAGAAGAGCCAAAGAATCAGAGCTATACACGATTGTTTGTGCAAACTCAGTGACTGAAGGAAAAGCAGTGGCCTTACTTGAACCCTCAATCATCGTTTGTGAGCCCACTGATTTGATTGGTACAGGGAAAACAAGTGATTCTAGCTACATGAAAGAATGCAATCTAGCTATCAAAGAAATTTCTCGAAAAACCAAAGTGCTACAGGCAGCTGGAATAAGCACCGCAGCGGATGTAAAGAAGGCACTTGATTCTGGAGCGGATGGAACCGGAGGGACGAGTGGAATCGTTTGTTCCGACTCTCCTAAAGAGACGTTGACAGAATTGATACAATATGTCGCAAAATATAAGGAGAGCTAATAAATGAAAGTTTTAACAAAAGAGCTTATTTTAGAATCCAATGGACGTCGCGTGACGTATCATAATATTACCGAACAGGTAAAAGCATTTGTTGAAGAAACAGGAGTGAAAAACGGCTTATGCTTAGTTCAGTCACAACACACAACCTGCTCTGTTATCTTTGAAGAGTTTATGCATGATCTTGATTTTAATGGGGATGACTATCTTCAGATCGATATGAATGCATTTTTAGATCGTCTGATACCTAGAGAGCTATCTGAAAATACAAATTATCGTTATCCTGGTCCGGCGCATACGGATTTTCTGTTCAGCTTGTCCCATTCAGATCATCCTTCAGATCCAGCAGTATTATTGAATGGGGATGCTCATATTCGAGCCTCTATGTTTGGAGCAAGCGAGACGTTTGCATTAAATGACGGTTTATTGGCTATTGGTGTTGTTGGCTCAATTTACTTTATTGATTTTGATCAAAACCGCATTCGAAAACGTGTATGTCGAATCCAAGTATTAGGTGAATAATAGACAAAGGCAATAAAAGTGATGCTAATGAATTAATCAATCGGAAATTCTTTTATTTGCGAGGAGACTTTAAATCAGCTGCTTCTTTATTTATAGTATGATACTCACCACTTTCGTTTGGATTCCAATCCGTCATCGATACCTTATAAAAGAATCTTAGCACAAGCCAAAATTCTGATTTGTCAAATTAAGCTAGACAATATGTCTTTATCTATGCAGCTCAAAAATACTTCCAATGGTGTTCGATAATTCAATGATTTTCTTGGAATATGGTTTCTTTTCGAGGCAACGGATTGAATAAAGGTTTCATCCGTGTCCCTAAAGTCCATTGTTTTAGGTAAGCCATCTCGTCTAAGCAAGCCGTTTGAGTGCTCATTTAGCCCTCTTTGCGAAGGTGTTCCTGGATCTGCGAAAAAGATGGCAATATCGTTCGAGTTACTTATAGATCGCCAGTTGGAAAATTCTTTTCCACAATCAAATGTCATGGATTTAAACAAGTGTTTAGGCATGGATTTGAACCAATCATTTAACCTGTTTTCGATATCTTCGGCTCGTCTGCCTGTCGGTTTCAAAGTAATAATAACCTTGGATAAACACTCAACCAATGTAATAACAGCGCTCTTGTGTTTAACTCCCACAATGGTGTCGCCTTCGAGATGACCAAATTCTTTAGTCAGGTGTGGATAGAGACTGTTCCGTTCATGAATCGTTCTGCGAAAGGCCTGTTTTCCACGCTTTTCTTGATGATTATTTGGTTTACGTTTCCCCTTCATAGGTAACGACTGTGTGTCAAAAAGGCCTTTTTTAAACATCCGATAGAGTGTACGAACAGAACAATCAATTGGAAACTCGCCACGGCCGATAATCACATCGGGTGACCATCCTTGAGCTACCTTTTCTTGAACATATGTTGATTGTTCATCAGATAAAACGGTTGAACGTCGTCCACAACGAGATTTATTTTGTTTGTATTGACGGTAATAATCTAGCACTTTTTTTCCTTGTTTGAGAAACGAATAAACATTATAAATGGTTTGTCTAGAGCGATTTAAACTTTGTGCGACAAGAGCGACAGGTTTCTCGATATTGAAATAAGATGCTATCAAAACAAGTTCGTCTGTTGTAAGATGGGTATAGGTCATTTGTACTCACTCCTTATAATTCTTTGGTCGGAACTATTTTGAGTGTAGCACAAATGACTTTTTTAAGTTGTCTAGCTTAATTTTACAATCGGCGAATATAAAACATGGAAATTATGGGTTACTCAAATTTTCTTCATAAATCCAAACTTCGTACAGCTGTATTCTATCTTCTTGGGTGATACCGATATATTGTAACTGGACGATCATTGGTTAGATGATCGAGGCGACAACTAAGTGCAACTGTCTACCTGACCGCGCGCCAACTATCGCATCTGGTGATAAAAAAAAGCCCTACTCCTGGCCGAGTAGGGCTTTCGTGTTTCTTACACTCTAAATCTTCAAATTTCGAAAAATCATTCTAGCATGAATAATGAATATTTTCCTGGTGGTAAGTTACGATCCACCTTATCAGTAGATAAAATGCTTTTCCACTCTCTCATAAGTATAAATCGTATTTCACTTGAAATTAATCGACATTTTGGCGGATCGCTATGAATCTGTTCATAATCGATCTGTGGGATAAAACTTCTTGTTTCTGAAGTAATGGGATTTAGGCTCGAATTTTTCGCTTCAATTTCTGAATTAACTTTGACCATAATAAAGCTGGGTGTAGCAAGTGAATTCTTGAATTGATATAATCAGAATAATTCTATTGGCTGGGTTTGCTGAATGAGCGGTAACTGATTCTACATGTCGAGAGGAGATCATACGAAGCAGTTCTCTTAAAATAGAGGACTTGAACTATCAAATTGATCGCAATCACCTCCCCAGCCACCAAAAAAGCAAGAAAGGATAAGAGGGGAATTATATGGGTGTAAAATTAGAAGAATTGTTAAAGCTTCCTTCATTGAAAGAAGCGAAAGTAGTGAGTGGCGCGACGAATCTGAGTAATACCGTGACTTCTTTATCCTTTCTGGAAGTATCTGACATGTCGTTTTTCAATGAAAAAATTGGTCTGCCAGATGAGTATTACGCAGGGGAACTGGTCATTGGTTCCTTTTTTACGATCAAGGACGATGTTGAAAAGCAATGTGAAGCAATTCGCCGGCTGCATGGACTAGGAGAGCTCGGTATTATCCTGTATTATGTCGGCATTGTTTTAGATGACTTGGCGCAAGAGGTTATCGATGTGGCCGAGGAGCTAGGCTTTGTCATTATAAAAATGCCTGAGAATGATTATTCGTTGAGATACAACGAAGTAATAGTCGAAGTGATGACCGAGCTGCTCAAGCAAAAATCAACGGAGAATATCGTAAATGAAGTGTTAGAGAAGACGTCTTCCTTACCAGAGCACCTTAGAAATGTTGAAATGAGTTTAAAATCTCTTTCGGACTTGCTGCGGGCCAACATTATTTTGACGGATGATGAAGGAGAAATAATCAATCAAATAAGATGGCCGAGAAATTCAAAACTAAAGCTGGCAAACTTTTTATTGAATGCTGATCGAAATGCCAATGCGCCAATAAAAAAAGAGAATTGTTGGGTATTTTCTAGAGAAATCTTTCATAAGGACAATGGCGTATTGAACGTATATTTAGTCAAGGAGCATGAACCTCTAACGCCAGCTGAATGCGAGCAGTCGGTGGAGCTGATCCAAGTCGCATTAAATCTGTGGGGGAAAAAGCATGGCGAAGTGAGTGAGCACGGACTGGTCAAAGCCATCTTGAATGATGAAAGCGAGAAAATGTATCGCTTGGCAAACAAACTGTCCATTGATGTCAAGAGTATCAATTTAATGTGGCTATTTCAACTGAAGGGACCTGAAAAAGAAAAGGAGATAAAAGCGGAGGTTCTTGACTACGTAACCAAGTACTATCACACAAGTATCGTCCAGCTAGTGGAGGACCAATTAATTGTTTTGCTAGGAAATTATCGATACAACGAGCAGGAGGTAGCTTTGAGTGAAAACTTTTTAGGCAGCAGTCAGTTTGTGATGGAAATTGAGAGTCTGGCGGTTTGTCCCCGTTTGAGAAACACGACAGACGTTCGAAAAAATTATCAATTGATCAATAGCTTAAAGGAAGAACTTTCGACCCTGTTTATCGGTAAAAAGCATTTTACAATCAGCGAAGTGCGCCAAGTTCAGCAAGCAATCTTGTACGTACGTTCTGGAGAAGTAAAAGTCGATGAGGTATTGAGGAACATCCAACCAATTATTGAGAATACCGAGCAAATGCACACATTATGTACGTTTCTGCTGGATGCTGATGCCGATTATCAAAAATGCGGGGAATATTTATTTATCCATAAAAATACAGTGAAATACAGAATTAAGCGAATCAATGAGCTTTTGGGCTGCGATGTGACGAGAATCTCTGATAGCTATGAATATTCAATTACTTGTCTGGTCTATCGAATCGTTCGTCGTTCAAACCTCTTATGATCGAAGAACTTGGCTGCCTGCACTATCCAATCTCTGCTGGATAGTGCAGGCAGTCTTATTTGCATTGTAAAAAAACAAAAAATATTCTCATTTATTTTTCATTTAGAAAAAGACATATGCTTTTGCCTCACGTATAATCGGGATTTATACAAGGGGGGAACGATATGAAAGATAAAAATAAAACACAATCCTGGTACAGCTTAGCATTTATTTGGGGCGGTTCGATGGTCTGTGTCCCGAGTTTATTAATTGGCAGTACCTTAGTATCGGGAATGAGTTTGGGAAAAGCGTTGTTGGTTGGGCTGATCGGATATGCGATTACAGTAGTCATTATGATTCTTCAAGGAACGCAAAGCGTGGATCTGCATAAACCAACTGTTCAAATTGCAAAACAGGTTTTTGGCGAGGTCGGATCGCAACGAATCATTTCCATTATTTTAGCGATTGCTTGCTTAGGATGGTTTGGTATCCAAACAAATGTTGCAGGAGCAGCCTTTGCTAATCTTTTAGGTCTATACGATATTCATATTTCAGTCCCAGTCTCTTCAATAATATGGGGAATCATTATGCTTGTTACAGCAATTTATGGGATTCGTTTGATTCGTCTGATCAACTACATTGCGGTTCCGTATCTTGTCATCGTGTGTCTATATGGCCTATTCGAGGCTCTTTCCTCTGGACAAGGCAACCAACTCTTGCAGGCGTATCAGCCGACGAGTCAGCTTTCATTTTTTGACGGCTTGGCGGTAACGATCGGGTCATTTGCCTTAGGAGCAGTCATTGCCGGCGACTATTCGCAGTTTTCAGAAAAGCGTTCAGATGTTGTAAAGGCCGCAAGTGCTGGGATTATTCCGGCAGGCGTATTGATGATTGCTGTAGGAGCAATTTTGGCTATCGTCAATAAAACCTCTGATATTAGCAGTGTGTTCATGAACATTGGCTCACCGCTAATCGGAGGGATTGCACTAATCTTGGCTACTTGGAAAACAAACGTCATTAACGCGTTTTCGGGCGGGTTAGCCATTATTAATGTGTTTGGTATTTCAAAAGAAAAAGAAAAAATCGCCGTAGCAATTGCTGGCGGTATCGGAACCTTACTAGCAGTTGTGGGGATTTTAAATTATTTTGTTCCTATTATGTCCATCTTATCAGCGATGGTTCCGGCAGTTGCTGGAGTAATGATTGCCTCTTACTGGGTCGTCCAAAAAGGCGAACCTTCAAATTGGGCACCCGTTTCAGGAGTCAATTGGCTGGGGATCATTTCTTGGTTAATCGGTGCAGTTATTGCAGTAATACCTGTAGTGCTAGGCTTTTTCCCATCACTGCCGCAATTTCCTAATCAGCCATTGATCGGAATCATTTTATCTTTTAGCTGTTATTTGATTGGGAACAAGATTTTTATGAAAGAAACAACTGAATCAGCAATGCATACAAAAGAAGTGGAGGAATAACCATGCGTTATTTAGATGAAGAAGCAATTGAAAATATTGCTGTTGGAGCAGCGTTCTTAGGAACAGGTGGAGGCGGAGATCCCTATATTGGTAAAATGATGGCCCTATCAGCGATTAAGGAACACGGTCCTGTACGCTTGATTTCTCCAGATGAAGTTCAGGATGACGACTTCTTTATTCCTTCAGCCATGATGGGTGCTCCTTCAGTGTTGATCGAGAAATTTCCAAAAGGCGACGAGTTTCTTCGGGTTTTCCAGAAGCTGAGCCGCTATTTAGGAATCGAAGAAATCGCAGGAACATTTCCAATGGAGGCAGGCGGTGTGAATTCCATGATTCCTATTGTGGTAGCTGCTTCTCAAGGAATTCCGATTGTCGATTGTGATGGAATGGGTCGGGCATTTCCAGAGCTTCAGATGACGACCTTTAATCTAGGCGGAGTCTCCTCAACACCGATGGCCATCACAGATGAAAAAGGAAATATCGGCATTTCAGAAACAATCAGCAACAAATGGACAGAGCGATTAGCCAGAGTACAAACAGTGGAGATGGGAGCCAGTTCATTGATCAGCATTTACCCAGCTACCGGTCGTCAATTAAAAGATCATGGCATTCACGGCATTGTGACTCTTTCAGAGAAAATCGGGGAAGTAATCCGCAGCAACGATTTAGAAGAAGCAACCAAATTAGAAAAATTGCTTAAATTAATCGATGGTCTAGAGCTGTTCCAAGGAAAAATGATGGATGTCATCCGTAAAGTAGAAGGCGGCTTTAACTTCGGGGAAGCGACTCTGGAAGGCTTGAATCAGGATGCAGGATCGACTATGAAGATCTATTTCCAAAATGAAAACCTGATCGCTGAAAAAGATGGTAGTGTCATCACCATGACGCCCGATCTGATCTGTATGGTTGATTTAGAAACCTTGATGCCCGTAACCACCGAGGCGTTAAAATACGGGAAAAGAATCCGTGTTTTAGCCTTACCTTGTCATGAAAAATGGCAAACCAAAGAAGGCATCAACACTGTTGGGCCGCGCTATTTTGGCTACGATTTAGATTATATTCCGTTGAAGGAGTTAGCGATAAAAGGGGGGCATAAGCATGTATAGAATTGGAATTGACGTAGGCGGGACCAATACGGATGCTGTGATCATTAATGAAAATTTGGAGCTTGTTCATGGTGTCAAGGTGCCTACAAGCAGGGATATTCAAACAGGGATCGAAACGGCTTTGCATAAGGTCATGGCTGAATCTCAGATTGAAGCAGGCAGTATTAGCCATGCGATGCTTGGCACCACTCAATGTACCAATGCGATCGTTGAACGAAAAAAACTATCGAAGGTCGGCGTGATTCGTCTAGGCTATCCTGCCACTGCTTCCGTTAAACCCTTCACGGCTTGGCCAGAGGACATGATCGAATGTCTCGGAGAAAAATTCGAATTATTGCCCGGCGGCTATGAATATGATGGTCAGATTTTGTCGGAAATGGATGAAGACGAAGTTAAGACAGTTTTAGCAAATTGGCAGGGAAAAATTGAATCATTAGCGATTGTCGGCGTCTTTTCTTCGCTGAAAAACGATCAAGAGCTGCTTGTAGAAAAATGGGCAAAAGAAATATTAGGCGAATCCATTCCGATATCTTGCTCCTCGCAAATTGGTTCTGTCGGCCTGTTGGAAAGAGAAAATGCCACGATTCTAAACGCCGCGTTAGACAAGGTCATGGCGTTAACCAGCAGCGGCTTTGAACGCGCACTGAAAAGTGAAGGGATCAATGATGCTGAGATTTATCTCTGTCAAAATGATGGCACGCTAATGTCGATTGAATACGCGAAACGTTTTCCTATTTTAACCATCGCCTGTGGACCGACGAACAGTATTCGCGGAGCTTCTTATTTGGCTAGAATCACAAATGCCATCGTCTTGGATGTTGGAGGAACGACCTCCGATTTAGGTGTACTAGCAGATGGATTTCCGCGAGAATCCTCAATAGCGGTTGATGTTGGGGGGATTCGAACGAACTTCAGAATGCCGGACATCGTTTCCATTGGTCTTGGTGGCGGAAGTATCGTTCGTGAGGTAGGTGATCAGGTTACTGTTGGTCCAGACAGTGTTGGCTACAAGATTACTGAAGAAGCACGGGTATTTGGCGGAAAGCAATTAACCACCACTGACATCGCCGTGCGCTTGGGTCTTGCCGATATTGGAGACAAAACACTGGTTGAAGATGTTCCGCTGGAGCTTGCTGAAAAAGCCTATGCAACAATCAAACAAATGACCGAAGAAGCGATTGATAAAATGAAAACCAGTTCAGGCGATGTGGATTTGATATTAGTCGGTGGCGGCGCAATCATTATTCCGCAAGAACTAGCCGGAGTAGCAAACGTTTATCACAATCCACATGGCGGCGTCGCCAATGCGATCGGAGCGTCCATTGCACAAATAAGCGGACAATACGAACAAATCTACATTTATACAAAACTATCAAGAGAAGACAGCATGAATGACGCCAAACAAAAGGCGACCCATCAAGCAAAATTAGCAGGGGCTATCGAAGAAACCATTGAGCTGGTTGAAGTCGAAGAAACCCCACTGGCCTACCACCCAGAAAATGCGACACGACTACGAGTGAAAGTTGTAGGGAAGATGGAATAATCTATAAATGAAAATAGAGCTGATTTAGAAAATAAACTTTCTAAATCGGCTCTGTTTTTGTTTCCTGCGAAGTAAAAAGCTCTCTTCCCATAACAAATTTATCTACTCCGAGCTTTTGTAATTTATTAGCTCTTTCTATATTTATATCACCATCAATCCAAAGCTCCTGCTTTGGGAAATTTTTTTTAGCTAGACTAATTTTTTTAGTCATATCATCAATAAAAATTTGACCCTGACCATCTGGTTCACTGGTCATCAATAGAATCATCGCTGTCCTTTTTATTAAATATGAGTAATTTTCTAATGGAGTGGTCGGTAAAAAGGCTAAGCCAATTGAAATATTGTTTTGATGACAATAAAGAATCAGTTCTGCGATATTTTGACATGACTCGACATGTACAAAAACGCTACAGGGTGAACAATTTTTTAAAATATAAACATACTTTTCAGGCTGTGTAACCATTAAATGGATATTAAAGGGCAATGACGTTAAATAACGCATTTCATTTATTGTGGACATACCAAAAGTAATATTATTAATAAAGTTTCCATCTTCGATGTCCAAATGGATCTCTTGAAAACCCAGTGCTTCTATCCTTGTGATTTCTTCTGCTAAATAGAGTTGTTTTGCAGATGCTAAGGATGGTATAATCCTATTCCTCATAATTTCATCTCCTCTTTTTCTTCTTTATTTATACAATAATTCTTTTTCAACAGTTTTTCAGTGGTCAATTTTTGAAAGAGATTTTCAAATTTCTGATCATTGTATGATATTTCCAGCTAAATTATGCTAGAGGTGTAATAAATAACCGAAAGGAGGTAAATAAATGAAAGCGAATCAGCGTTTACTAGAACTAATTTACTTTTTTGAAAAGAATTCTCAAACATCAATTAAAGATATTGAGAAGCAGCTAAATATTCCGGAAAGTGCCATACGCTACGAGATTGAGAACTTAAACTATTATCTTAGAATGATGAAAATGCCAGAAATAAAGAAAGAAAACAATGGACAGCTATTCTCAAGTATCTCAAATTTTGATTCTGTGAATCAATTATTAGAGGACATCTACAAACCTGATTCGAAAAAGAGAAGAGAGTACTTAAAATTCAAATTGGTACTCGCCGGAAAAATCAATATTCAGAAAGAGTCATTATTTTTAGATGTTACAAGAAACACCGTTAAGTCAGATTTGAGGCAGATTATTCCAATTTTAGAGCGAGAGCATATCCATTTAAAGGAACGCAAAATTATTAACGATAACGAGTTGGAATTGCGCAGTTTCATTTTAAATCATTATAGAGAAAGCTACTTAGTGCTAGTTTCTGAAGAAGATAATTTACTTGTCTCCAATCCGACTAAACGAACGATTCTTGAAGACTTCTTGGATATTGATCTAGACATAAAAGAAATAGTGGAGGAAATAAAAAGTCTCTCTAAAAATTATCCATTCACTAACTTTTATGAAACTCTTTTGTTAAATATCTTTGTTGCGATTCATCGTATTTATTATGGTCATTCAATCAATCAAGTAAAAAATATTTCTTAATTTAAAGCACTAGATGAATACGATATCGTTAAAAGAATTTTCAAGAATATCAACAGCAATATCAACTTTTCCGACGAAGAGATTGCTCATCTTGCCGAAATTTTAGTTAGTTATAGTGAAGAGTCAGTAAATCAGAGTTATCAAAGAAATCTTTTATCATTCAAGATATTTGTTTCAAAACTGGTTACTAATATTGGGAACGAACTTGGAATGGAGCTAACAGAGGACCCTATCCTAATGGAAGGATTGTACCAACATGTGAAAAGTACAATATATCGCAAAAATAATTCTTATGAAATGGATAGTGAAGTTTATCATCAGGCAATTGGGAGTTATCAAAATTTATTTTCGTTATTAGAAAAAAATATTTCAACTTACGAAAAAGAGCTGGATGTTCATTTTTCTAAAGAGGATATTGCCTTGTTTGTGATTCATTTTTTAGGAGCAATCAGAAGGTTTCAGGAGGCGCATCAGCCAAATTTAAAAGTTTTGCTGGTTTGTCATTCTGGATATGGAACATCGGTTCTTTTGAAGAATCTGTTAGAAAAAAACTACAATGTTGAGGTCATAGGAACATCATCAATTTATCAGATAAGTGATTATCTTTCGGAGAACATTGAGTTGGTTGTTAGCACATTAGATTTTTCTTTTGAGATCAAAAAGAAAGTAGAAGTTCCAATTTTGTTTATTTCGCCATTTCTGACTTTTAATGACGATCAGAAGTTAAAGGAATTCGGCATTACTCGTAAGCGGGAGACAACTAAGATTTCAGTAAATAAACTTCTGGAAATAATAGAGCATCATGTAAATATTCCTAATCCAATAAGTTTGAAAAAGAGTTTAATGGATGCTTTTCCAGAAAATATTCAAGAAGAGCGGAAAGATTCTAGTTTATTTGATGGATTGAAAGACGAAAATATAACTTTAGTTCGAGATATTCAAGATTGGCAAACTGGATTAAGATTATGCAGTGATTTTCTTGAACGGAAACAAGTTATAAAAAAGAGTTATTTAGAGGGGATTTGTCAATCCGTCAATTTATACGGCGCTCATTTTGTCATTCGTAATCAAATGGCGATCCCTCACGGAAGTGAAAAAAGCGGTGTTTTAAATTCAGGCATTCATATCTTATATGTGAAAGATTCAGTTATTTTTCCAAAGGAGCTGCCAGTTAAACTGATTTTCTTTATCGCTTCTAAGGAAAAAGAATTATTAATAAATACTGTCATGAATATTAATGCTTTTTCCCATGATGAAAATTTCTATCAAAAATTAGACCACGCAATTGAAGAAGCAGAGCCTTTATCTGATTTCTTCAAGAAGTGGCTCAATGGAGTGTGATCAGATGCTAAATCAAGATTTTGTTTATTTTGACGAAGAGTATACATCGGTTCAGCAACTACTTTCCTTAGTTGCTAAAGATTTATATGAAAAAGGTTATGTGAAGGAAACCTATGAGCAAGCCATCATTTCTAGAGAGGAAAAATATCCTACTGGCTTAAAACTAGCAGGTTTGAATATTGCTATCTGTCATACAGAACCCCAAAATGTCACTAAAAATACATTGTTTCTTGTAAAACCAGCTCATCCTGTACTGTTTCGAAACGCTGAAACTTTGGATAAGTTACCTGTTGACTTGGTTATCGGGTTAGTTTTCACTGATGGGAAACTCCATTTGAAGAACCTCTCATATTTAGCACAATTATTTACCAACCAACAATTTATACAAGAGATCAAACAAGTAACTTCAAAAGAAGAGTTGACAACGATTTTTTCTAATTTTTTGGAGAAAGGAGGAAAAGAAAAATGGAACGATTGAAGCAGTTAATTTTAGAATTGACCAATTTACCAGGAAATGTCGGTTATGAAGATAAAGTTATTGAGTATTTAATTGAGGACATTGGGGATCAATATGAAATCTCACTTGATATTCTAGGGAATATGACAGTTCGTTTAACACCACATAATATTGGTAAACAAAAAGTGATGCTTTTTGGTCATATGGATGAAGTTGGCATGATGGTTAATCATATTGATGAAAGGGGATTCATACATTGCGAGAAATTAGGCTCATTGAATCCGACTTGTCTTGCTGGATTAAAGCTTGAGCTACACGGAGAAAAAGGACCTGTAAATGGCGTAGTGGGAGTAAAATCTCATCATTTAGCAAAACAAAAAGAAGGAAAAACGCAGGAAAATGCTCGTGATTATTATTTAGATATCGGTGCCACAAGTCGTGAAGAGGTATTGAATGCGGGTATTGATATCGGCTCACCGGTCACATTTAAGCCGCAATTTCTAGAATTAACTGGAAAATGTATCGCAAATAAGGCGATGGATGATCGTGCATTGTTAGGCATTTTAATCTATCTGATTGAAAATTTACCAATGGAGAAGTTGAATGTAGATTTATATCTAGTATTTAGTGTTCAAGAAGAATTCAACACGCGTGGAATCATGCCAACAGTAAGAGAGATTGATCCAGAAATCGTCATTGGTTTAGATGTTACCCCAGCAACAGATACTCCAGACTTATTAGGATTATCGGAAATAAAATTAGGCAATGGTCCAGCTTTGACTTATATGAATCACCACAGTCGCGGTACCTTGGCAGGCATTGTTCCCAATAAACAGTTCTTGTCCTATTTAGAGGATATTGGGAAAAAAGCGGGGATTTCTATGCAAAGAGAGGTGGCTACAGGGATTTTGACTGAAACAGCCTATATTGCAATTGAAAGTAATCGAACAGTAGTCGCGAATATTTCACTACCTACTCGGTACACTCATACACCTATTGAAGTGATCAATTTGGATGATGCGCTGGGAATTTACCAACTGTTAGCAGAGTTTCTAAATTCGTTAAATGGTACTCAAAGTTTTGGAAAAAATATTGATTTTGAAAGGAGTGAGAACAGATGAAAAAAGTTATTGTAGCTTGTGGTACTGGAATGGCAACTTCTTCTATGATTGCAGAAAAAGTTAGAGCGGTTTTAGAAGATAACCAAGTAGATTATACACTTTCTCAAGCTCAATTAAGTGAGCTTGATATGTACAAAGAAGCTGATTTATTCGTAACAGCGATGCGTGTTGAGGAAGATTACGGTGTGCCAATGGTGGTTGGAACACCATTTCTTGTGGGAATTGGTGAAGCTGAGGCAGCTGCTAAAATTATTGAGATTTTAAAAAAATGATTTGTTAAGGAGGAAAATTGATGGAAGCAATACTCGATTATATTTTATCTTTGGGATCAACAGTATTTGTTCCAATTGTTTTGTTTGTTATTGGTTTAATCTTTGGTTTAGGATTTTTCAAGTCTATCAAATCAGGGATCACAGTGGGTGTTGGTTTTATTGGTTTCAATTTAGCAGTTGGGCTTATTTCCAGTTTTCTATCACCAGCAGTCAATTTAATAGTAGAACGCTTTGGTTTTAATTTAACGGTTATTGATCTTGGATCTGGGGCAGGAGCTGGAGTCGCATTTTCAACGGTAGTTGGTGCGTTGATCATCCCATCAGTTTTCATTTTAAATGTGATTCTTTTAGCTATCGGCGCGACTAAAACGATGAACATTGATATTTTCAATTATTCTCACTATGCGTTTACAGGAGCAGTCGTCCATTCTGTGACAGGTAATTTGATTTTAGGGATGGGAGCAGCCTTAGTGCAAGCTGCTTGGTCGCTATTATCTGCTGATTACACGGCAAAAAGAGTCCAAAACGAATTGGGGGTCGAGAGTATATCAATTCCTCAAGGTTATGCCGCAAGCAGTGTGCCATTGTTTGTCATTTTAGATAAAATTTATAGCAAAATTCCTTTTCTTCAGAACTCAAATTTAGATATTAAGGGTCTACAGAAGAAAGTCGGCTTCATGGGAGATCCAGTGATTATCGGTGGAATCCTAGGTATAATTTTAAGTTTGTTGTCAGGATACGGATTTAAAGATGGTGCGAATCTTGTGATGGGTGTCTGTGGAATTATGGTACTGTTTCCTCGAATGATTAAGATCATTGTGGAAGGGTTGATGCCTCTATCTGAAGCGGCAAAAGGATTTTTTGCCAAACATTTTTCTGGCAAAGAAGTATATATCGGACTTGATTCCGCTGTTACCTTAGGCCATCCCACTACTATGATCATTGGAACTGTACTTATTCCCATTACGCTGATACTTGCAGCGATTTTGCCAGGAAATCGAGTATTACCCTTAGCCGATTTAGCATTTGCCGCGTTCTTCATTTGTATGGCGACGATTATCCATAAAGGCAATATTTTGAAAACATTGATCAGTGGAATCATTAATATGATAGGTATCTTATATATTGCGACATGGATTTCTCCTTACTTTACTAAATTAGCTGAAAAGGGCGGCGTTTCGGAAACTGGTGATAAAGTCAGTGCCTTATGGGCAGGAAACGTCTTTGACTTTATTATCGCTAATGTTGGATTTTTGGGTTATCTTGGCTTGGCCATTTTAATTGTAGCAACTTGCTTTATAGCGATCTTTGTAAAAAGAAATGCTTTAAAAGATTAATAAACAGGAGGGAACAACATGACTTGGTTAAAGGAAAAATTAGGTACAGAAAAGGCAATTATTGCGATGTGTCATTTTGACGCATTGCCAGGAGATCCACATTTTGATGAAGAAGGAGGCATGGAAAAAGTAATTGAACACGCAAAAGCAGATTTTCTAGCACTTCAAGAAGGCGGCGTAGATGCTGTAATGTTTTCAAATGAATTCTCACTACCATATTTAACAGAGGTCCGTACAGAAACAGTGGCTGCGATGGCACGAATTATTGGTGAATTAAAACCGTTAATTAAGATTCCTTTTGGGGTTAATGTTCTGTGGGATGCTAAAAAATCGTTAGACTTAGCAAAAGCAGTAGATGCAGTCTTTGTCAGAGAAATCTTTACGGGTGTTTATGGCTCGGACTTTGGACTATGGAACACCAATGTCGGTGAGACAGTTCGTCACCAAAAGCAAATTGGTGCACAAAATGTAAAACTATTGTTTAATATCGTTCCGGAAGCGGCAACTTATCTAGGTGATCGCGATATCACAAGCGTTGCTAAATCAACTGTCTTCAATAATCGGCCAGATGCGTTATGCGTTTCGGGATTAACAGCAGGTACCGAAACAGATGCGGCTACTTTGAAAATCGTAAAGGATGTTGTTCCAAATACAGTTGTTTTTGCAAATACAGGGGTTCGTTTAAACAATGTTGAGGATCAATTAAGTATCGCTGACGGAGCGGTCGTTGGTACTACCTTCAAAAAAGAAGGGATTTTTGAAAATCATGTTGATCAGGCTCGCGTCAAGGAATTTATGGACAAAGTCAAAGCGTTTCGGGAACAGCTTTAATCATGAAAAAGAAAGAGCCGTCCGCTCAAACTATATTTGTGATTGACTTTGATGGGACGATATCAGGTAATGATAGTACAACAATGCTGGCAGAAAAATATATACCAGATATGCATCGAGGCTACTTAAGAGATATTAGGGCTGGAAAAATCTCTGTTAGAAAATATATAAAGGATCAATTAGAAGCGCTTAGTATCACTAAAGAAGAATATATTAGTACATTGCGAAATGAGATGAAGATTGATCATTCCTTTAAAAATTTTCTAACAAAAAATTGGGACTTTGTGATTGTCAGTGCTGGCACACTGCAAAACGTTTATTACTCTCTAAAAGAGAAGGATATATATATTTCTCCCAAAAAAATTATTTCAAATCAATTGAATTTCAACGGTGAAAAGATGACAGTGGAAACATCACGACGTTACTTTGATCAAGAGAATGGCGTCAATAAGGCAAAAGTCATTGAAGACTTTCAAAAACAGAATTACCACGTCATTTTTATCGGAGATAGTATATCTGATTTTGAAGGGGCTAAAGCAGCGGATATTGTTTATGCTAAAAAGAATCAGAAACTCACAACGTATCTTCAAGAGCAAGGTATCGCATTTTTTGAATATCAAAATTTCGATGAAATAATCAGCCACTTTCAAAAATTCCTAATATAATTTTCTTGAAAAATACTCCTGTAGAATTGATGAGCTCATTGATTCTATAGGATTTTTTATATGGATTCAATCAGAATGGACTACAAAAATATGATTTCAATACTGAAACAGCTCATGGATTTACATAAATCAAACAATAGAATTGAAAAATTTGCGATGTCAATAACTCCTTGTCATTACTCGAAATATATCTTACAGTAAAAATAATAAAGGAGAATGGGTGGGTGTGTCATGAGAGATAATATTCTTCAATATGTCAAAGAAAAAAGTCGAATCGATAAATGTGAACGCTTACTGTTATCTGTTAGTACCAAGGATGTTGCGGAGGATTTAACGCTTGAACGAACGAGAGTCAGCAAAATATTAAATCAAGCAGTAAAGCAGAAGGAACTCTTGAAAATACGCGGGAAACCAGTTTGCTATATTTTCAATTTTTATAATCTGGAACAAGTTATTTGGCCTGATACGGACTCTCTTTGGGAAAGTATTTTCAATCAATCACTTGGAGAGACTAACTATATAGAGTCAAGTAAAAATTAGCCAAATCAAAAAATATTTTATAACAGATAATTCCGAAAAAAGGGTACAACAAATAAGCTTCTTACCATTAGTTTTTTTGAATGTTCAAT
>Ga0334900_1002244_pt1 | contig 17593 bp, 12 predicted proteins | sample GraSluR3_MG_2_FD_207231 | JGI IMG/M metagenome (GOLD analysis project Ga0334900, IMG submission 207231) | Sludge microbial communities from methane-producing bioreactor in Wageningen University, Netherlands - Granular Sludge_31_08-R3 | ecosystem: Engineered > Bioreactor > Anaerobic >...
CTATGAGCTCGCGATAGCGCTGTTCCGCTCTGCCATTTTCGCCAAAATACTCTTCCAAGAGTCTGCCGGCTTCCTGCTTTTTGGCGTCGATCTGATTTTGCAAATCGCGCTTGTTTGCTTCGCTGATCGAGAGTCTGCGGATCTCAAAGTCGCGCTCCATCTGTTGGATTTCGGCGTCCAATTGGCGGATCTGGTTTGTCCAATTTTGTCTATCAAGCTGAAAGAGTCTGGCAATCTCAGCGGCTTCATTGCTATCCATCAGGATGCGATCTGTATTCACATAGCCAAGCTTCACGTTTTGGGCAAAGAGTCCTGCCAAGCTTAGTAGCGCAATGGTCAATATAAAGAGTTTTTTCATGTGATCTCCTGTAAAAATCTTAGTCTTGGATCTTGAAGATGGGATCCAGCTCTTTTACGGCACGCACGTCATCCACACGTCTGACCGGGGTCGAAATGGGTGCTTCATGTAGTAATTCCGGATTCTCTGAGCATTCCTGCGCGATTTCTATCATAGCTTGGGCAAAAGCATCCAAAGATTCCAAGCTTTCTGTCTCGGTGGGCTCGATCATCATCGCTTCCGGGATAATCAAGGGGAAATATACCGTGGGAGCATGGAAACCTTTGTCCAAAAGACGCTTGGCTATATCCAAAGTGCTCACCTTGTTCTCTTTCTTTTGTTTGGTGCCATCCGCGACAAACTCGTGCATGCAATACTCAGAATGCTGGATATGATAGTAATCCTTGAGGATAGCCATCAGGTAGTTTGCATTGATGATGGCATTTTCACTGATGCGACGCAAGCCTTCTGCGCCCAACATCTTGATGTAGATATAGGCGCGGACGAGCACGGCAAAGTTTCCATAGAAAGTATGCACTTTCCCGATGGACGTGGGCTCATGAGAGTAGTCCAGATGATATCCTTTATCGGTCTTGGCTACCATAGGGACGGGCAGATATGGGATCAATTTTTCGACGACGCCTACCGGGCCTGCTCCGGGACCGCCACCACCATGAGGAGTGGAGAAGGTCTTGTGCAGATTAAAATGGATGATATCAAAACCGATCTTGCCGGGCAGGACTATGCCCAGAAGTGCATTGAGATTGGCTCCGTCCATGTAGATCAGGGCATCTACACTATGCAGAATCTCGGCGATCTCTTCGATCTGAGTCTCAAAAAGTCCCAAGGTATTTGGGTTTGTGAGCATAAATCCGGCTGTGTTTTCGTCCACAAGCTCTCTGAGGCGAGCAATATCGCAACGACCCTCGGAGTTTGATTTGAGCTCAACTACATCATATCCCACCAGGTTGCAGGTGGCAGGATTGGTGCCATGGGCACTATCGGGGATGATGATCTTGGTCTTGTGGGTATTGCCTTTGGCTTTGTGATAGGCATCAATAATCTTGATACCAGTGAATTCGCCCTGAGCTCCGGCAACAGGCTGTAAGGTAACTTGAGCCATGCCTGAGATCTCAGCGAGATCACGCTGCAATTCATATAGCAGCTCAAGAGCTCCCTGAAGAGTGCTCTCCGGCTGATAGGGATGTAGATTTGCAAAGCAACTGTGGCGCACGAGAAGCTCATGGATCTTGGGATTGTATTTCATCGTGCAGCTACCCAGAGGATAGAGTCCTTTTTCGATAAAATGATTCATATGAGAAAGCTTTATGTAGTGACGCATCACGTCCATCTCACTCAGCTCAGGCAGGCGAGCGATGGACTGCCTGTGATATTTACTTGGAATCATGTCACTCAAGGGAGTGTCAATCTCAGGAGTGGGCAAACGTATCCCGCGACGCCCGGGAGAAGAGTGTTCAAAGATAGTCTTAGGCATTGGTCACCTCCTGCATGGCAGCGATATACTCATCCATGGCAGCCTTTGTTTTCTTTTCCGTGACAGCGACCATCAGTTCATTCTCTGCCACGACCACCCCAGCGTAGATGCCGCGAGGCAGCATCTTGTCTATGATCTTATCAGCGGGGATGGGGGTCTTTATCACAAATTCTTTGAAGAAATCAGCATCAGGATAGCGCATCTGGATGCCCTTGATCTTGGTGATCTCAGCGGCAAGATAATGCGCATGTTGAGTGCTCATCAGGGCGGCTTCGCGCAGGCCTTCACGGCCCATCAGGCTCATATAGACCGTAGCAGCGAGTGTGCACAGCGATTGGTTTGAGCAGATGTTTGAAGTAGCCTTGGCACGACGAATGTGCTGTTCGCGGGCTTGAAGAGTGAGAGCATAGGCTCTAGCTCCGGTCTTATCAAGGGTCCCTCCGACGATGCGTCCGGGCATCTGACGACTCATATCCAGCTTTGTGGCAAAGAAGCCAAAGAGCGGACCACCCATGTACATGCTGTTTCCTAGGGCTTGTCCTTCTCCCACCACGATGTCTGCATTATATTCTGAAGGAGCATTTAAGATTGCCAAGGATATGGGATCCACACAGGCGATGAGCAGGCACTTGGCTTGACTGTGAACCAGCTCAGAGACCTTGTGTGAATCTTCCAGATTGCCAAAGAAATTTGGGGTCTGCAGCACTACTGAGCCCACGGAGTCGTCCAGCATCTCGGCAAGTTTGTCCAGATCCATCACGCCATCCCGACAGGGGACCTGAAGCAACTCTACGCCCACACCTTCTGTGTAGGCCTTGATCACTTTGAAAAATTCGGGGTGAAGACTTCCTGGCAAAAGGGCTTTATTTAGGCGATTCTTTCTGACCGCCATCAGGATAGCTTCAGCTACAGCGCTGGCGCCATCATACATGGAGGCATTTGCGATCTCCATACCGGTGAGCTCACAGATCATGCTTTGGTATTCATAGATAAACTGGAGAGTGCCTTGGCTGACTTCTGCTTGATATGGAGTATAGGCCGTGAAAAACTCCGGGCGGGATACGATGAAATCCACAGCAGCGGGGATGAAGTGGTCATAGACTCCGGCGCCGAGGAAAGAATTCGCATTTTGGGTGCAGAGGTTTTGACAAGTCTGAGATTTGATCTTCTGAGTTATCTCAAGCTCAGAGAGAGCTTTGTCCATTTTAAGACCGTCTTTGAGGCGGAATTTCTCAGGAATAGCCTGGATAAGTTCGTCAAAATTCTCGATTCCGATCTTGGCAAACATCTCCCGTCTATCTCTATCAGTATTAGAAATATACGGCATTTTTACTCCTTTTGTACTGCTTCGTAAAATAGTATTTATTCCATGCTTTCCAATGCTCGGATTATGTCAATACAATTTTAGCTACAAGCGCTAACGGAAATCCTAGAAATGAATCATGATTGACACATGCCGGATGGATCAATCTTGACATAAACTGCAGGTTCAAAATAGTCGACCTATAGAACAAATGCTTGGAGAGAAGAGATATGGATAGACAGATCAAAGACTTTATGAGCTTTCTGGACAGTAGCAGCAGCCGCTATCTGGCAAGTGCTCAAATCGCTGATAGATTGGACAATGCCGGATACATCCAGCTCGATGAGAAAGAGCCGTTTGTGCTGAATAAAGGCGAGAAGTATTATGTTCGCCGGATGGATAGCGCCATCATTGCTTTTTGGATGGGAACTCAAGATCCAGCCGAAAGTGGATTCGCCATGGCATCCAGTCATATTGACAGCCCCGCTCTTAAGATCAAGCCCGAAAGCTTGACGCAAGATAAATCGGTTTGCCGCGTCGGAGTGGAAGTCTATGGCGGTCCCATCATCCACACTTGGTTGGATCGGGAGCTGAGTATCAGTGGCAAAGTGCTTGTCAAAACAAAGGGCGGGCACAAGACTCTTTTGGTGGATCTCAAAGATCCGGTCGCCATCATTCCCAATGCGGCGATTCACATGAATCGTGAGATCAACAAAGGATTCCAATACAATGCCCAGACTCATCTTCAGGCAATCCTCAGTGTCGAAGCCACTCAGGGTGACCCGTTAAAGAGCATGGTGGCAAAAGCTCTTGATCTCAAAGAAGAATCCATCATTGAGATGGATCTATATCTTTATGATCCAGCGGGAGCCAAGCTAGCCGGGATGAATTCTGATATGATCATCAGCGGGAGACTTGACAATCTTGCCATGACTCATGCGATTCTTTGTGGCTTGCTGGAAGCCAAAGCGCCAAAGCACACATCCATCGGAGTCTTTTATGATCACGAGGAGATCGGCAGCCAAAGCCCTCAGGGGGCATCTTCATCACTGCTATCGGAGATCTTGGAGCGCATCAATCTGGCGCAAAAAGGGAGCCGTGAAGATTATTATCGTGCCCTGAGAAAGTCGTATATGATCTCTGCAGATATGGCGCATGCATACCATCCAGCCTATGCCGAGAAATACGATCCAAACTACAGCCCACGCATGAATCAGGGTCCTGTCATCAAACGCAATGCAAATCTGCGTTATGCTTCCACATTAGAGAGCAGCATCCGCTTTATCGAGCTATGCGACAAGGCAAAGGTGATGCATCAGGAGTTCTTGGTGCGCAGCGATATGCCCTGTGGCAGCACCGTCGGCCCCGTAGTGGCGGCAAATCTTGGTATCCACACTGTGGATATCGGGAATCCGATGTGGGCAATGCACTCCATCCGTGAAACGGCAGGAGTCAAAGATCATCTGGATCTGATCAAGGTCATTAAAAGCTATTTTTCATAAAAAAAAACGATAGAGGTAAGACATGTCAATCTTCAAACCCTTCAAAGCGGTTCGCCCTGTTCCGGAGAAAGCCCGGGACATCGCTTCTTTGCCGTATGATGTGATGGATTCAGACGAAGCACGTCTGGAAGTTAAGAAAAACCCATTGAGCTTTATCCATGTGGAAAAGCCGGAAGTGGATCTACCTGAAGGTACGGATCTGTATGATCCCAAAGTCTATGCCAAAGCCAAGGAAAATCTCTATAAATACATCTCCGATGGACACATGATCCAAGATGAGAAGCCGATGTTCTACATCTATCGGCAGACTATGGATGCTCGCGAGCAATACGGTCTGGTCGGGCTCTGCTCGGTGGATGAATACATGGATGGCACGATCAAAAAACACGAACACACCCGCGCCGCCAAAGAAGCTGATCGCATCCGCCACGTTGATGCCTGCGATGCGCATCCTTCTCCCGTGTTTTTCACCTATCGCCACCAAAAAGCGATCGATACAGTGGTCGAGAAAGTATGCAAAAACACCAAGCCTGTATATGATTTTGTCTCTGATGACGGCATCGGACATAGCCTGTGGTTGATGGACGATCCCCAGGATCAGGCTGCCATCGAAAAGGCATTTGCCGGTCTTGAGCATCTCTATGTGGCAGATGGTCATCACCGCACAGCTAGCGCCGCGAAAGTGGGGCTTCTGAGACGGGAACAATATCCGAACTATACCGGTGATGAGGAATTCAACTTCTTCATGACTGTGATCTTCCCGGACAATCAGCTGAAGATCTATGACTACAACCGCGTAGTGAAGGATCTGAACGGGCTCAGTGATGAGCAGTTTATCGCCAAGGTCAAAGAGAAATGGGATATTAGTGAAGTTCCTGCGGGTGAACATTTTGCTCCGGCACATCTGCATCAGATCAGCATGTATCTGGCAGGCAAATGGTATTTCCTCAGCCCCAAACACGGAACTTGGGACGAAAATGATGTGGTTGAGAATCTCGACGTGGCTATACTGCAAAAGAATCTCCTACATCCGATATTGGGGATCGAAGATCCCCGCACTGATGACCGCATAGATTTCGTGGGTGGAATTCGCGGCTTGGGCGAGTTGATCAAGCGTGTAGATAGCGGCAGAGAGAAAGTGGCATTTGCCATGTATCCCACGTCCATGGACGAGCTGATCGGGATCGCAGACGCCGGCCAGATCATGCCTCCCAAATCCACTTGGTTTGAGCCCAAGCTCCGCAGCGGGCTCTTCATCCACCTATTGAAGTAATGACATACTTTGTAGAAAGCCTCGGATGTGCCAAAAATCTCGTTGATAGCGAGAGATTTTGCGCTGTCCTTAAGAAATACGGCTTTCGCCAGGTTGAGCACCCGGAAGACGCAGACTTGGTTCTTGTGAACAGCTGCGCCTTCCTGGCTGCTTCTTTGGGAGAGCTCGACGATGTTCTCTCTGAGATCAGCGATTGCATCAATCCCAAAAAGACGAAACTGGTGGTGACCGGATGTGTTACCAAGCGCGGTCTTGAGGAGTTTCAGGATCTCTTTCCGGAGGTCAATAAGTGGATTGAGCTCAAAGATTTTGCCGGCTTTGAGAAGTATGTGATTCGCTATTTACTGCCCAAAGGCGCGAAGCCTCGCCAGAGCATCCCGGCAGATAGGGACGTCTTGCAAGAGGGGCAGCACATTTATCTGCGGATCTCGGACGGATGCGAAAACAACTGTAGCTATTGCATGATCCCATCAATCCGCGGGAAGCTGATTTCTGAGCCAATAGAGAAGCTGGTGGATGAGGCCAAGGCGCTATCCGGGCGTGGGCGTGAGCTGGTCTTGATTGCCCAAGATAGCTGTCTTTATGGCACAGATCTTTATAAAGAGAAGGCTTTACCAAGATTGATCGAAGCCTTGCATGATTTGCCGGATTATGATTGGATCCGCGTCATGTATATGCATCCGGATCACTTTGAGCTGGAGTGGACAGAGCTCTGGAAGAAGTATCCCAAGCTTCTGCCATATTTTGAGATCCCAATCCAGCATGTCTGCGATCGGATCATCCGCCATATGAATCGGAGAAAGGGCTATGACCAGCTCAAGGCGCTATTTAATCATATCAAGAAAGAGCTTCCCGGTGCCGTGTTTCGCACGACCTTTATGGTCGGCTATCCCAGTGAAACAAATTCAGAACGCGCGCTTATCGACAAGTTTCTGAGCGAAGTGGATATTCTTCATGCGGGAGTCTTTGGCTATTCTCCCGAAAAAGAAGGCAAGCCCTACGACCCTCCTCCTGATTTTGATTGGAGCAGAAAAGAGCAACTCGAGACCGAATATGCCATTAAAATCTCTGAAGCCAAGGAAAAAAAGATGCAAGCCTATGTGGGTACAAAGCAGCAAATGCTGGTCGAGGGTTATGATCCCGATTTAAAAGCTTTTTGGGGAAGGCTGTGGTTTCAAGCTCCCGAGATAGATGGCTTGGCTTATGTGCAGGGGCTTTCTGAAGATGACCCCATCATGGTAGAAGTGGAAGTAGTGGACGCACTCACGGATGAATTCTGGTGCGAGAAAGCCTAATAAATTCAACATTAAAGGTTTATAAATGAAGAAGATAGCACTGACCGGGATCAAGCCGACCGGGATCCCACACATAGGGAATTTTTTGGGCGCAATAAAGCCGGCCTTGGAGTTGAGTCTGAGCTGTGAAGCACGCTATTTTATCGCAGATTATCATGCGCTTAACAGCTGCAAGGATCCGGACGCCATTCGCTCAATGACCTTGGAGATAGCCGCGGCGTGGCTGGCTTGTGGCCTGGATCCCGCAAAGGTTCTGTTTTACCGTCAAAGCGATATCCCACAGATATTTGAGCTACTAACCATACTCTTGGCTTTTACACCAAAGGGGCTTATGAACCGAGCGCATGCCTACAAAGCGATGCTGCAGGCGAATGCCGAAGCCGGCAAAGATCCTGATGATGGAGTAAACATGGGACTCTTCAGTTATCCCGTCTTAATGGCGGCGGATATCTTGCTCTTTGACACAGACCTTGTACCTGTCGGCAATGACCAGTTCCAGCATGTCGAGATGGCGGTTGATATCGCTCAAAGCTTCAATCATGTCTATCAGACAGATGCCTTGAAGTTACCTCAGCCCTTGGCACATGAGACGGGAAAGACGGTCGTTGGCTTGGATGGACGCAAGATGAGCAAGAGTTATGGCAATATCATCCCTCTCTTTGCGCCCGAAAAGATACTGCGCAAGCTCATCATGAAGATCGTTACAAATTCACAAAGTGTTGAAGAGCCCAAGGATCCGGATAGCTGCAGCGTATTTGCTCTCTACAAGAGTTTTGCTGATCCAGCTCAGATCGAGGATCTGCGAGCCAGATATCTTGCCGGCGGAATGGGCTGGGGACATGCCAAGCAGGAGCTTTTTGAGCGAATGAATGAAGTATTGACGCCCTATCGGACACGATATGAAGAGCTTATGCAGGATCCCGGATACATACATCAGGTACTTCGAGATGGAGGCGCCAAAGCCAGAGAGCTCGCAGAAACAAAGATCCATGAGCTTAGAAAGATCATCGGCATACAATAATCTCACTTCTTTGACCCGATGGATGAAGAAAGTGCTTGACTTTTTTGAGCTTGCATATAAAGCTATATTATTGTCGTCAGTAAGACACAAAACATCTAATGGAGTATAGAAATGAATACACTGCCCAGCATCTTGGATGTGGATCTGTCCGGCAAAGTCGTTCTTGTCCGAATGGATCACAATGTGGTCAAGAAAGGAAAGATCAAGGATCCCATGCGCATTGATGCCACGATCCCTACTTTGTTTCACATTTTTAAAAAAGGCGGCCTGCCCATCCTGATGACCCACGTGGGACGTCCCTATGACAAACAGGCCAAGAAGATCAAGATCAACGAGCATGACGCAGTGGATCCCATCGTGGAATATCTGAACGCAAAGCTTATGCTCAAGGGGATGATCCCGGCACTAAAGGCAGAAGGTAGCTCAGGCATCTCTGATCTGTCAGCTTTGGGGCAGGCTGTGCAAGATCTCAAAAGTGGAGCGGCGGATTATCTTTATCTGCCAAATACCCGTTGGTTTGAAGGCGAGGATAGCGGCGATGAAAGATCTGACAAACTTGCTCAAGATCTGGCTAACTTTGCACAGATCTTTGTAAACGATGCCTTTGGCAGCTGGCAGCCCCACGCAAGCACCTATAATATTACAAAATACCTTCCTTCATATGCTGGGCTCCTGATGCAAAAAGAAATCCGCAATCTGGATAAGATCTTCTCGCCAAAACGTCCCCTTGTAGCTGTAGTGGCTGGCAGCAAGTTTGACACAAAGATCGGACCACTTTCGGCATTGATCGAAATTGCCGACCATCTCGTCCTTGGCGGCGTGATCTACAATGCCTATCTATCAGCAAAATATGGCATCAATATCTCCGGACTGACCCAGGAAGATGTGGCTGCTGCACAAAAGTTTATCGAAGATAGCAAAGAGAACGCAGCGAAGATCGTGGAGCTGCCTTATGTCGTGCTATCCTCGAGCATCGAAAAGCGAGATGACGATAGCTGGGATATATATCATATCCATGATTTGAAGCAGTGGGATCAGACCGAGCCAATCGGCTATGTCCTGGATGCGGCGGAGGAGTCTTTTGAAGAAGAGGAGATCAAGTCAATCTTTATGTCCGCCGGAAGCATCTTTGTGAATGCCGTGATGGGATACACTGCTCTCTTTCCTGAGGGTAGTATGGCTATGTATCGCCTCATCCATCAAAACGGCATCGCTCAAAAGCTCTTTGGTGGGGGAGACACCATCCAGGATTTTGGAGCCTATCTTCCCGGAATCTTCGCACAAGCCCAACGCGATGATCGCTACTATTTTTTCACAGGCGGTGGTGCTATTCTCACAGCCATTCAAAATCGTTCGCCATATGGCATGAAACCCGTGCAAGCTTTAATAAAAGAATAATAAAAGGAGTTCAAACGCGTGAAAACAAAAGAGCAATTGAACTTAAAGAAGGACTTCCCACCACCAAAGTGGGAAGATTGGAAACAGCTCGTGATCGACTCTCTTAAGGGAGCCGACTATGAAAAAGTAATGTGTAAATCCACCTATGAAGGGATAACGCTCAAGCCGATTTATCGCAGGGAAGATATCAAAGATCTCGGTTTTGCTGATAGCGAGCCCGGACAGATGCCCTATGTGCGCGGCAATGACCCCCAAAAGCTCGTAGAAGAAGGATGGTATGTAGCTCAAGCTCAGACAAACAGCAAGCTCAAAGAACTAAATCGGATCCTGAAAAATGAGCTCATGCGTGGGCTGAATATGGTGAACTTGCGTCTGAAGCACGATGATTTTCCTCAAGGTATCAAGATCAAAAGTAGTAAAGATCTTCAGAACGTGCTTGATGGGATCGATCTCAAAGCTGCCCCTCTCTTTATCCAAATGGATATTGATGATCCTGACCTGTTTAGTTTTTTGGATGAGTACGTCACGCGCCAAGGAACGTCCCTTCGGGATCTAAAAGGCTGCATGGGCTTTGATCCCACAAGTGAGTTTGCCCGCAAGGGATATATGAGCCTACCGCTTCACGATCTGTGGCAGAAGCTATCCAACTTTGTGATTGACCGGGCAAATAGAGCCCCGGGATTGCGTAGTTTCATCATAGATGGAACTGTCTATGAAGCAGCCGGAGCGTCCTCGTCTCAAGAACTTGCAATGGTCCTAAGCACTGCCATAGGCTATATCCAAGGGCTTCTAGAGACGGGCATGGATATTGACACCATCGCCAAGCTTTTTGCCGTTAAGCTCAGTTTGGGCTCAAATTTCTTCATGGAGATAGCCAAGATCAGAGCCTTTAGATTGATCTGGGCCGAGATGATTCAAGCATTTGGTGGCAGTAACGAATCCTGCAAAATCTGGATCCATGGTAAGACAGCCTTTTCAAACAAGAGCACATACGACCTCTATGTGAACATGCTGCGTACGACCACAGAAAGCTTCTCCGGAGTTATCGGTGGAGTCGATAGTCTTGAAACAGATGCTTTCGACCTTGTGGCAAATGACGACAATCCCTTTGCTCGCCGGATAGCGCGCAATCAGCAGTTAATCTTGGGAGAAGAAGCTCATTTTACCAAAGTAGCTGATCCTGCCGGAGGATGCTACTACATAGAGAGCCTCACGGCTGAATTGGCTGAGATATCCTGGAAGATCATGCAGGAGATCGAAGAGAGTGGAGGCATGGTTCGCTCCCTCAGATCCGGCAAAATCCACGCGATGATTGAAAAAACAGCCAAAGCTCGCATTGACGCTGTGCACAAACGCCGGGATGTTTTTGTGGGAGTAAATATGTATGCCAATCCGGATGATATCGCCACTAGGGAGATTGAGCATAACACTCTTGATGACTCCAAAGCTGCAGTGAAGCTTGAATGCGGTGCTCTGCCTAAGCTGCGGATAGTGTCTTCCTTGGAGGATCTCAGACGCCGGATCTCGGCAAAAGCGCCTAAGATCATGCTGCTGAATATTGGCAAAGTGTCAGAGTATAAGGCTCGGGCAGATTTTGCCTCCGGCTTCTTCCAGGTCGGCGGATACTCTGTACTTGCCGAGGATGCCTTTGCGGATCCCGAAGAAGCCATCGCTAAAGCCAATGCTTCCGGTGCTGATGCATTCTGTATTTGCAGCACGGATGAGAACTACGTTTCCTTAGTCCCCGCGATCTGTTCCAAGCTTGAGTCCAAAAACATCATATTGGCAGGCTATCCCAAGGATAAGGTTGAGCAGTACAAAGCAGACGGCATAGCTCTCTTCATCCATATTCGGGCAAATGTCTATGATACCCTAAAAGACTTGGCAGAAAAACTGGAGGTGTATTGATGAATCCTGATTTTACAAAGTTGAACCCGAGCTTCAAAGAAGTAAAGCCGATCTCAGATACTCCTAAAGCTGAGATATCAAAAGTCTGGCACACCAATGAGCAGATCCCGGTGAAACCCATATATCGTAAAGAAGACATTGCGGATCTGACCCATCTTGACTATCTGAGCGGCATTGCGCCATTTCTGAGAGGTCCATATGCAAGTATGTATGTGCAGCGTCCTTGGACTATCCGTCAATACGCCGGTTTTTCCACTGCTGAAGAATCAAATGCCTTCTACCGCCGCAATCTTGCCATGGGGCAAAAAGGACTTTCAATAGCCTTTGATCTTGCCACTCATCGGGGCTACGATTCTGATCATCCCCGCGTGATCGGTGATGTGGGCAAAGCCGGAGTCGCGGTCGACAGTATCTTGGATATGAAGATTCTCTTCGACAAGATTCCCCTCGATGAGATGAGCGTATCCATGACCATGAATGGCGCCGTCATTCCGATCATGGCTTTCTATATAGTTGCAGCAGAAGAACAAGGCGTGAAGCCGGAGCAGCTTAAAGGCACCATCCAAAATGACATTCTCAAAGAATACATGGTGCGCAATACCTACATCTATCCACCCGAACCCTCCATGCGCATCATCGCTGATATCTTCAGCTATACATCCCGCAAGATGCCAAAATTCAATAGCATTAGTATCTCCGGATACCACATGCACGAAGCCGGAGCCACCGCTGACCTTGAGATGGCATATACACTTGCCGATGGCTTGGAATATGTCCGCACAGGGATTGCTGCCGGGATCGATATCGACGTCTTTGCGCCGCGCCTGTCTTTCTTCTGGGCGGAGGGAATGAATTATTTCATGGAGATCGCCAAATTGCGCAGCGCCAGAATGCTCTGGGCAAAGATCATCAAAGACTTCAATCCCAAGAACCCCAAATCCATGGCTCTAAGGACCCATTCCCAGACTTCCGGATGGAGCCTCACTGAGCAGGATCCATATAACAACGTAGCTCGCACCTGCATTGAAGCTCTTGCCGCAACCATGGGACACACTCAGAGCTTGCATACAAATTCCCTGGATGAAGCTATCGCCCTGCCGACAGACTTCTCCGCACGCATAGCCCGCAATACACAGCTCTTCCTATCGCATGAGACAGGCGTGTGCAATGTAATCGATCCTTGGGCCGGCTCATACTACGTCGAGAGTCTTACCAATGATCTGATGAACCGCGCTTGGGAACACATCATGGAAGTAGAGGATCTCGGCGGAATGGCAAAAGCGATCCAGACAGGACTGCCTAAGATGCGCATTGAAGAAGCATCTGCCAGACGTCAAGCCAAGATCGACAGCGGAGTTGATACTATCGTCGGAGTAAACAAATACAGACTCGACAAAGAAGATCCCATCGAAACTTTGGAAGTGGATAATTCCGCTGTGCGCACCGCTCAATTGGCGCGCCTGGATTTGCTACGTAAGTCTCGTGATGAATCTAAGGTCAAAATGGCTTTGGAAGCCTTGACCAAGGCTGCCGAAAGCAAAGATGGTAACCTTTTGGAATTGGCGATCGATGCAGCCCGCCAAAGAGCCTCTCTCGGCGAGATCTCGGATGCTATGGAGAAGGTCTTTGGACGCCACCAAGCTCAGATCCGACTAATAAATAATGTCTACAGTAGTGAGTATGCAAATATGGACGATATCGAAAAAGTAAGATCTCTGACAGATCAATTCGCCTCTGAAGAAGGTCGTCGTCCCCGCATCTTGATAGCCAAAATGGGTCAGGATGGACACGATCGTGGCGCCAAGGTAGTTGCCACAGCCTATGCCGACATGGGCTTTGATGTGGATGTGGGACCTTTGTTTCAGACACCTGAGGAGACTGCCAGACAAGCGGTCGAAAACGATGTCCACATCATTGGTATGAGTTCTCTCGCTGCCGGACACAAGACCCTCTTGCCACAGCTCGTAGAGGAGCTGAAAAAGCTCGATCGTGAAGATATCATGATCATTGTTGGCGGCGTTATCCCCCAAGCGGATTATGATTTCCTCTATAAAAATGGAGCTTCTGCCATCTTCGGCCCCGGCACTCATCTGCCCACTGCTGCCACGAAGATGATCAAAATGCTCTTAGGACACGATGAAAAATAGAAGACCCGAATGGACTCCTGAAGGCGCAGGCGATGCTTTTGCCAGCAGAGTCACAAGCCCCACAGAGTCCCAAGCAAACCCCAAAATGTTTAAACGTAATATAGCGATGGATCTAGAAACCCTTCAAAGGGGAGTCCTTTCCGGAAATAGAACTGTACTGTCCCGTGCCATCACTTTGGTAGAAAGCAATTCTGAAAAACACTTCAAGCTGGCGCAGGAGCTTCTTAAGAAGCTCCTGCCCGCTTCAGGCAATTCGATCAGAATCGGAGTAACCGGAGTGCCGGGAGTGGGGAAGAGCAGCTTTATCGAGGCATTTGGCATGCACCTGATCGAGATGGGAAAGAAAGTGGCAGTGTTGGCGATTGACCCCTCTTCCACCCTATCCAGAGGAAGCATCCTGGGAGACAAAACTCGCATGGAAAAGCTTTCTCGACATCCGGATAGCTTCATTCGCCCATCCCCTTCATCAGGTGTATTGGGCGGTGTGGCACGCAAAACGCGGGAAAGCATCGTGCTCTGCGAAGCTGCAGGTTTTGACGTGATCCTCATCGAGACTGTCGGAGTAGGTCAATCCGAGACCACTGTAAGATCCATGGTTGATTTTTTTCTTTTGATGCAGATCACTGGAGCAGGAGACGAGCTGCAGGGGATCAAAAAAGGCATTATGGAACTCTGTGATATGATCGTGGTAAACAAAGCCGATGGGGACAATATCCAGCGAGCCCAAGCCGCAGCTGGGGAATATAACAATGCCCTGCACTTCATACGCCATGCCACTCCCGGATGGGAAACTCGCGCGCTGACCTGCTCATCCCTCACCGGCGATGGCATACCTGAAATCTGGAAGGCTATCACCAAGTTTTGTGAGATCACCAAGTCATCCGGTGTCTTCGAAAAACGCCGACTACAGCAAACAGCAGACTGGTTTGAAGAGCTCATATCCGAAGCGGTGCTCAGTCGCTTTTTTCACAGACCTCAGATCAGAGAAAAATTGCCACAGCTCAGAAAACAAGTAGCAGAAGGGAAAGTCCCTGTGGCGTATGCCGTTTCGCAGCTACTATCTGAATGATCCACCACTCTTGTTGACGATTATCCACACCATTTTCTTTGCGTAGCGCTTGCGCAGCGCACATTTGTATTGCCATCACTCTTGCACGGATCATATTGTAATAAGAAACCATGTATCATAGTGTTGTTTTCCCGGCTGAGGAGCTGAAGCTACAAAGCCGAAAGTGTAAAAAATCCATTTTCAAATGAAGGAATATGATGAGCCGATCCCTTGTAGTTCTTGCATATCTTGTTTTGATCATCTATCTCATTTCGGTATCTGCGTGCAAAACCGGGGAGACTAGTGAACAGAGTTCTCATGCGCAGTTTGGTGATCCGGATATTGATAGATTTGAGATTCGCTTTAGTCCCAAATGGCATCCCCAGGCTCAATTTGCCGGGATATACATGGCGATTGAAAAAGGGATCTATGATCAGTATGGGATAAATGTAGTTTTGATGGATTCCTTCAGCAGTGAAGAAGCTCTTAAAAAGCTCGATTTGGGCGAGATCGACATTGGTCATTTTGATCTCTCTCAGGCTATTTTGGCAAATCTAGACAGCTCTCGGATCGTCAATATAGGTCAGATCTCACAGAAGAACTCCGTGATGCTGGTCGGCAAGCGGAGTAGAGGGATTTCCTCAATCAGGGATTTCAACAACAAAAAGCTTGGTATTTGGAGAAGAACTTCTCATATTGTGACCGAAGCATTTATCCAAGAAAACGATCTTAAGATGCAGCAGATTCCCATCGATTGGAGCGTAAACATCTTCATCCAAGACGCCGTAGACGTGATCAACGTCATGAGATACAATGAATACTACCAGTTGCTTCAAGCCGGGTTTGCAGAAGAAGAACTTTTTGTTTTAGATCTTTGCGACTGGGATCTCGATGTTCCGGATGAAGGATTATATGTACGACCACAGTTTTATCAGGAGCACCCGGAGATCTGCCGCAGTTTCTTGCAAGCTACCATCGATGGGTGGCTCTATGCTTTCAGCCATCCTGAAGAGACGGTTGATATAGTGCTTCAAATCATGCAGGATGCAAACATACGTGCAAACCGTGCCCATCAGAGCTGGATGCTTGATAAGATGAAGGATGTCGTGATGCCTTCAGCCTCCGAGATCGGAATCCTGAAGCGAGAGGATTTTGATAAAGCCCTAGAGCTATCCCTGAAATATTCTAATCTTTCAAGAAAGATCAGTTTTGAAGAATTCTATCCATATGCAGCAGATTAAGGAAGAACACAGCCTTGCATATCAATTGATCTCGTTTATTTTCAGTGTAATGCTGCTGATCTTCTTTGGCTCGATCATTGTGACCAGGGTCCTATACTCCAGAGTAATGCTCGATTCACAATTGGACAACATGCGCCACTTGGTGCATGAACGAATCTATCTCATCGATGGCATCTTAGAAAAAGTCGAGGCATTGGCAAGAACTTCGCAGGATCTGGCAACGAATCATAGGCTGGATTCCGCAGAGTTTGATCGTTTTTTGCAGAACTTGCTTACTGATAATTCTCAGATTCACTCCATCTGCCTTGCCGATCAATTTAAGTCAAATGCAGCTCCTCAAGTCATGTATACATTGCGCCACCGGTTTCACAAGCGCGAGATTAAAAACATGGACTATCGCTATCAAGATTGGTTTCAGATTCCGCACATCACCGGGAAACCATATTGGACAGAACCTTGGGTGGATCACGAAGGAAAAGGCGAAATGGTGATCTCATATAGCCTGCCCTTGTATGAATCGGGTCTTGTTTCCGGGCTTTTGCGTTTTGATATTGAGCTCAAATACCTTCAGGGCTTGATTACCGATCGTAGTTATTTCAAGATCGGCGATAGCTTTCTTGTCTCTTCCACCGGGACCATTGTGGCTCATCCGGATCAAAGACTGGTGATGAATCAGAGTCTGTTTAGCTTAGCTCAAGAATTCAATCAAGATGCCTTGGCAAAGCTCGGAGCTGCTATGACATCCGGGGAAAACGGTTTTATAAAGATCGGCTCAAGCTCTCCTTTTAGAGATTCCTGGGTTTACTATCAACCTCTAGCCAACAATCGCTGGTCTGCCGGAATAGCCATAGATCAAACCTATCTGATGCAAGAGATAAACCTGATTCTCCTCATTCAAACCATTGCATACATCATCATATTTCTGACCATATCCTTGCTGATTTATGTCCGTGCAATGAGTGTGTCAAGACCCCTAAAAGCCTTGGCAGAAGCTGCCGATCGGATAGGCTCCGGAGATTTCAATTCACAGATACCGCAGTCTCGCAGCAGCCATGAATTGGCGACCCTCTCACATTCATTCACAACGATGCAGACCTCCCTCAAAGAATACATTGATACTCTTCGCATTACTACAGAAGAGAAGAATAAGATTCGCGGAGACGTCATCTATGCCAGCGAGATTCAGACCAAGCTGATCCCGAGCAACACAGCCCATCCTTTTGGGATTAGAGATATCAGAGCTCACGGCATTTTGGAGCCAGCGGGTGATATCGGCGGTGATCTGTATCACTATTTTTTAATCGATGAAGATCATTTCTGCTTTGTCGTAGCAGACGTCTTGGGCAAAGGGATTGTGGCTGCCATGGCAATGACCATGGTCTCCACTCTTCTACCTTCAATCGCTCCTTTCTACAAGCGAAGCAGCGCCATGCTGGGCGAGCTCAACAACTTCCTATGTAGGAACAACATTGAATCAAACTTCGTCACGGCATTTTTAGGAGTATTGGAGATCTCCACCGGAAAATTGGAATATAGCAATTGCGGCCACGTTCCGCTCTTTATTCGTAAACTGGACAAAAGCTTGCATACATATAGAGAGACCCACTCCACTGCCCTGGGAGTCT
>Ga0334900_1002252_pt1 | contig 17511 bp, 14 predicted proteins | sample GraSluR3_MG_2_FD_207231 | JGI IMG/M metagenome (GOLD analysis project Ga0334900, IMG submission 207231) | Sludge microbial communities from methane-producing bioreactor in Wageningen University, Netherlands - Granular Sludge_31_08-R3 | ecosystem: Engineered > Bioreactor > Anaerobic >...
ATTATGAATATGATTGCAAAATGCATTTTTAACCTAATAACAAAAATGGTCCCGTTTAACAAAGAAATTTTTGTCAATAATAAAAAATCCTGGACAAATAATTTGGTTTTGTCATAGTAATCGGGGCAGGCACTGAAACACTGAAACACTGAAACACTGAAACACTGAAACACTATAACACTGAAACACTGTTGATTCGGTGATTCGGTGATTTGTTTATCGGTGATTTGTTTAGTCGAAAGGACGAATTACCATCCCGCTAAATCGGGATTCGTTCGACTAAGCCTTTTCATTTCGCTACGCTCATGAAAAGACAGTCTCACGAATTTAAGCATTGCTTTTTTTTCAGAAATTTTGTAACATCACAAAAAAAAATCAGTCATTATACAAAAATCCTGTGCTTTGAACCCATCAACGATACATATTCACCAGGAGCTGATAGAAGGTTGCCGGAAGAATAACCGAAGGGCGCAGATGCAGCTTTACAGCCTGTACAGCAAGGCTATGTACAATACGGCATACCGGATACTGGGCCATACCGCGGAAGCGGAAGACGTGATGCAGGAAGCTTTTTTGTCGGGTTTTGAGAAGATCGGCGAATATAAGGGAGATGCCACTTTCGGCGCCTGGCTCAAAAAGATCGTGATCAACAAGGCCATCGACCTGGTAAGGAAGAGAAAGGAAATGCTGGCCCTCGAAGACATGGAACAGGAGCCCGTGGCCGACGACCCGGCGGAGAACTACCTGGAAACGCTGGCATACCGGATCGGGCATATCCGCCAGTGTATTGAAGGCCTCGAAGAGGACGACCGCATCGTGTTAAGCCTTTTCCTGCTCGAAGGCTATGACCACGAAGAAATATCGCAGGTGCTGGGGATCAGCAATAATGCCAGCCGTACGCGCTATTCGAGGGCCCGGCAGCGCCTCAGGGAACTGCTCAGGAAAAAGAATATTGATCACATATTAAATTGAAAACGAGATGACGATACTGGAAGACAAGATAAGGAAGAACAGCGCAGGATACGATGTGCACGAGCCCCCCGCAGGGCACCGCGAGCGCTTTGAGGCAAGGCTCGACGCCGTCTTTCACAGGGATGAGGCACGGCATACAAGGCCCTGGCTGCGTTATGCAGCGGGGCTGCTGATCCTCGCCGGCATGGCAGGCCTGCTGACATACATCTTCCCGGGCAACCCTTCAACAGCCGTGGCCGGGCAAAACGAGGAACTCAGGAAAGTAGCCGAATACTACGACAGGCTGGCAGGGGAGAAGCTGTCCGAAATAAACCAATGCGCACCCTCAGGGGAAGAGGCCGAAAAGATCAACGAACTCGCCATGCAGCAGCTCATGCAACTCGAAGCGGATGCCGGACAGCTCATGCAGGAACTGGAAACGGACGCATCGAACGAAAGGGTTTATGGCGCGCTGGTCAGCAACTACAGGACCCGCATCGGGATACTCGACAGGATCCTTCATCATATATGTTATATGTAATAAATTAAAAAACCGGAAAAATGAAAAGATTAACAAAAAGTTTGCTTACCTGCCTCATGCTGGCTGCCTTCATCACCGCAGCCACCGGCCAGGAAATGAAAAAGGAATTCAGCGAAACCTTTAGTGTGGATGCCGATGCCAAAGTGGTGATCGACAACAAATACGGTAAGGTACACGTCGATACATGGGAGAAAAACCAGGTCGACATCAAAGTGCTTGTCAGCGTCGATGCACGCTCCGAAAAAGAATCGGCACGGGTTCTCGACAATATCGATGTATCAATCAGCGGGAACGCAAAAAAGGTCAGTGCAGTGACGAAATTCAGCGGCAAGATGAATTGTAAGGACTGCAACATGAAAATCGACTACCATGTTCAGATGCCGGCCGGAAATGCACTTGAAATTACAAACGAGTTCGGCGATACCTATGTTGGAAAGCTCGACGGAAAGGCCGACCTGCGGATCAGTTACGGCAAGCTGAAAGCGGATGCACTGAACGCACGCGATAATATCATCAGCATGAAGTTCGGCGATATGGAAGCCGGCAGCATCAAAGCCGCCAGGGTAAGCATAGAGTACGGCAAATTCAAGCTGCAGCAGGCTGGATATCTCGACCTGTATTCAAGGTTCAGCGAGCTGGACTTCGCGGAGGTATCGGAACTGCTTTTCGATTCGCAATACGACGGGCTCCGTATCGCCACAGCCGGATCGCTGGATGGCAAAGCCGGTTTTACAGGCATTGACATTGGAATGTTGACGGACGATATGGACCTTGTTTCCAGCTACAGCGAGATTGATGTGAAAAAAGTGGGGAAGGGCTTTTCATCCATCGGGATTGAATCGGAATTCGGGGGAGTGAAACTGGCTTTCGAAGCCAAAGCCGGCTACAGGCTCTTTGCATCAGCTTCTTTTGGCAATATCAGCTTTCCGAAAGCAGGCGCGAAGATCATTAGTGAGAAGGAGAAAATGTTCGACCGTGAAGTGGAGGCCGTTATCGGCGATGACCCGGATACGGCAGCCAGCGTGCGGGTGAAGACAAAAAATTCAGACATTCTTATCAAATAGTAACAATTAAAAAATTACAGCCATGAAAACAGGAAGACCGATGTTCTGCATTTTCGCCCTTGTACTACTGGGATGCACGGGGCTTATGGGCACCTGCGTATTTGAAGGAGGTGTGGAAGGCGATGGCAATGTTGTTAAGGAGAGCCGTGAGGTGGAAGGATTTACGGCCCTGCAGGCAGGCAGCGCCTTTGAGGTCTTCCTGCTACAGGGCGAAGAGGAGAGCCTCACCATCGAAGCCGACCAGAACCTGATGCAGTATATTGTTACGGAAGTGAAAAACAAGCAACTGAAGGTGTATTCGACGGAAAGCATCCGGAAAGCCGAAAAGCTGAATGTTTACATCAGCTTCCGCAGCCTGGAAGCGATCAGCGTCAGCGGTGCGGCCGACCTGCAGGGAGTGCCGGGCATGCACTTCGGGGAGCTGTTACTGGAGGGCAGCGGTGCATCACGGATGTTGCTGGATATGGAGGCCTCATCGCTCCGCGCCAACATCAGCGGTGCTTCCACCCTGGAAATTTCGGGGAAAGCCGCTCAGGCCGGCTTCGACATCTCCGGCGCCTCCAAACTCAAGGCCGGGGAGTTTCTGGTCGGCGACTGCCGGCTGAAGGCCAGCGGTGCCGCCTATGCCGGGATCCACGTGACCGATAAGCTGTTGGCTGACGTTTCGGGCGCTGCAAGGGTTAAATACAAGGGCAGCCCTGCCGTGGCAAAGGACGTGAGCGGTGCCGGCAGCCTCAATGCCTGGCGGGAAGAGGAATGAAAAAAAGATGAGGGGAAGGGCGTGGAGTGGAGGAACTGTGCACTGCCATGAAAGAGGGTGCAGCACTTTTTTGAACATCCCCAAACAACTCAACCCTCAACCCCGTTAAGTATTTCCCACAATCAGCCTGTATATTTCGCGAAGGGATTTTCAGGTTTATCCTGATTGATTTAAGCCCGCCTCATTTCTTATATTTGCGCGGGCAAATGCAAAACCTTTCGGGTCTGCCGCACGTATAAACTAAAAAAACGGATGCCATGACAAAGATCGAACAACTGAACTACATCGACCGGTTCCATTACGATAGCCTCAGCAAGGATGAGCTGCGCATGCTGATCCTGGAAATGTTGCAGGACGAAAGCATGTTCAGGAGCTTCAGGTTCTTTGCTCCTGCAAAATAGGTTTTTTTTATACTGTAAGGCCTGCCTGCTTCGCCGCCAGGGCTTCCATGGGGGTATTCATTTCCATGCAAGCCCTGGATGATATGTAACCAGGCTGTGTTGTTTTGCGTATAAGCTTGGTGTTCAATAAACAAAGCCATGACAAAGACCGAACAATTCCAGTGTATCGATAATTTTCTGGTTGATAACCTGAACCGCGAGGAGTTGCGCAAGCTGGTCTTCGACCTGATCAGCGATGAGAACCTGCTGCGGAATTTCCGCCTGTACACCACCCTGAACGGGGCTTTCCTTTAAAAATCCGGCCGGACAGGGGAAGGGCCGCTGCTCTCTTTCCCTTTCAACCATATTATAAACCATCGGCTTCCGCAAGCGGAAGATCCCTCCGGCATATTCCTGTTTGTCCGGACCCCCGTCAGTGTTTTTTATTCATTTTTTTGTTTTTTAGAATGAAATGAAAAGAAAACAGCAATAATTCTGCATGCCCGCATTTTGCGGAAAGCTTTCTTTCTGTTATGCTTTTATCAAGAAGTATAAATATATAGTTATATTAAATAATTATACGCTTATTTAAAATATTTCAACGGATTTTGCCATTTCTGCTCATTCCGGACTTTTCAACAATCAGTATGAAAACCGGTTTTTTTTGCCGGAAAATGTTAATAACTTCTGTAACCATCATGGTGTGAGAGTTTTTGTGAGGTGAAATACCTTGCCAAAAGCTTTGATTTTGCTAAAGCCTGCCATATCTTTACACCGAAACCCAAATCATGAATGAAATATTTATTTTTCAACAACGGACTGACTTTAAAAATGTCGTTTGTTAAAAACGGATAGCCAGTGATATGGTTTCCGTTTTTTTTTCGGCCGGTTTTTGGTGTCGTCTCCGTATTATTTCACTGAACTTAGGGGTTTTCCGGCCAGGGCAGGATGATGCCACTGATGGCATGGCTGCCGGCGGGCTTGAGACGGAACCGGGCTTTAAAGGCAAGATTGTAAATGTGTAAGTGTTTAATAATATGAATTATACAGGGTATATGTTTAACAGGACCAAGCCGGGGCAAGTCCCGGGGGACTGGCATATCCCCGGATCAAAATATCATTATGAGCGGCTCTGACAACGAAAATAACATCACCATCAACCTGGTCATTGCCGATGATTCCTACATCGTGATCGACTGCATCCAGAACTGGGTGCGCGACGAGACACGGATCAGGCTGCTGGGTGTTGCATGCAAGCATGAGGAGCTGAGCAGCATGATCGGCCTGGAGGAGCGGATCGTGGTGCTGAGCACCTATCAGTGGATCCTTAAACAGGGGAAATCAATCATGCAGCGGCTCATGGCCGACAACCCCGGCATGAGCCTGGCCATCTGCCTGAACTCCATCCATTACGACAGCATCCATCGTTTGATCGATATGGGCATCAAGGGCTTCTTTGGCGACCTTACCGGCCGTGAAGAACTCGTGAAAGGCCTTTGCGACATCATCAACTACGATTATTTCATGGCCCCTGAGGTACTTTCCGAATTCATCACCCTGCGCAAGGCTGAGAACGGCGACCATATTCACAACAAGTTTCCGCTTACCAATCGCGAAAAAGAGATCCTCGACCTGGTGCTGGCCGGCAAGAACAGCCGGGAGATCGCCCGCAAGCTGAACATCAGCAAGCGGACCGTTGACGGGCACCGGGCCAACATCAACAATAAGTTCGGCGTGCGCAATACCGCCCAGCTTTACCGCCGTGCCGGGAGCTATCTTTCGATGCTCTGAGTCCGGCACCCGCCTTATTTCCTTTCCCCTTCCATTAGCTTGCAGTACGGGCATTTGCGAAAAATACCCGCGTATTTCTACGCGCTTACTTATATCCCCATAAATCACGTATTTATGCTCTTTTAATCGGGCCCTTCTCATAATAAATTTGCTTCCATAATTGGTAGAAAACCCGAATCTGATAAATTATGAAACGGATGAAGATCCCCCGACCCGGGCCGGACCTTTCTGCGTCCGGCCTTTTTCCGATAACCCGCCAGATGGTGTTGCAAGGGTTTGCAAACTTCCGGATAACTGGTGCGGGTTCAATTAACAAAAACCAATAGCTGAAATTCACATGAACAGGACTTTGCTGATGATCTCATTGCTTTGCATCTTCCCTGCCTGTCAGAAAAATGACGAATTGCCGGAACCTCAAACCAAGCGGCAGAAAGTTGTTTTTGCGGCCAGCAGGACCATACCCGGTGAAGGCATGCGTTCGGCGGATGACTGGGAATGTAAGCCGTACGAGCCCGATTACGCCCATATCACCATCAGTGATACGGATTATTTTCCGCGGCTTTACCGTATCGACGGTATTTTGTACACACAGTATATCCTTCTGGAGATCCCCAACGGGGCCATAACGGCCACCTATGTTGTTTCGAACTTTCTGCTTTACGACGACGGCGGAACCGCCGGCGGATACCTGGAAGCCGATGATACCATCGTGATGGGCATCCCCCGCGACACCTCCGCATATGCAGGATACGTGGGCACCACCCTTGATTTCAGTTTTGATGTGAATGTTTTTCAGGGGCTGGAAGTTCCCATTGAAGTATTGTGTGTGCATAACGATTCAGCAAAAAAACAATATCCGGGCCGCTGAGCTGCCTGCCCTGAACAGGCAGGTACCCGCCGGCAGTAACAAAAAAAAGTACGAACCAAAACCCAAAAATCATGATAGGAGAATTCACATAGCTGCATTTAAGCAGTAAAGAAAAACCGCTTATGACTTAATCAGTAAATAAATTATTAATCCAAATATCAAAAAAAATGAAAAAACTATTAGTATTGGTTCTTGTGTCCGTACTGGTGTTCGGATGTAAGAAAGACGAAGACCAGAAACCCGAAGTAACCCAACAGGAAATTTCCTTCGGGGCAATTCTGGTTGATCCCGGTGTTGGTATGAAAGATTTTGAATGTAAACTTGACGGCAGTGGGAACCTTCTGGAACCCGATTATGCGGAAGTTGACATCTTCGATGGTACTAGCACGACAACCTATTATCCGCTGGTTTTCCGCATCGACGGTGTTTTGTACACCCAGAATATCAAACTCGACATCCCCCCCAATGGATCATCGCATACCTTCCAGGTCGTGAAATTCCTGTTATGGGATGACAACAACACTCCGGCAGACAATACGGATGACCAGGTGGTAATGGGAACACCCTTGACAGGATCAGATTATGCTGTTTATGTAGCCAATAGTCTGAGCTTTGATTTTACCGTAACAGCCTTTATGAAAGTTGAGGTTGAAATTGATGTTCTTTGCTACCAGGACCACCTGTATGATGAATTTGGATTTGCATGGTTCCAGATTGACGAGATCGTGATCAGGGAGCAGTGTTTCTTCGGCGATATCTGCGTGAAACATCCCAGTGATTATGCAAACTCCAACTATAGCCAACAGCCTGGAGGCGTTGCCCTTGACATGCCGGCCATTGTAAACCTGGTTGTTAAGAGGAATGGTGTTGAAGTTGAAAAATCACCTTTTACCAACAACATTGGGCCCAACTATGGCGCCGGTGCACCCCTCTGTATTGAGTATCCCGATCACCTGAATGAGGTCGATACTTATACATGCGAACTCTGGATCCTTGTTAAATGGGGAGACACATTTGTGTTTAAACATTTCCATACATGGACATGGACCGATGCAAACCTGATACCGAATGGAGGAGATGGAATCGTTGAATTCGTTCTGGGAGAATGCAACCTTTCAGACACCGATTTGCAACTGGCTCCTTACCAGGATTTGCCAACAACAGCAAGTGTAACAATTAATCATAGCAATTATAATGGTATAACGCACGGTTACTGGGATTTATATGTAAATTCTGTTAATCCTACTGGAAGTTATGATTTACCTGTTTTAGTTGATCTTGCTGCCTGGTGCGCAGATGGAGGTAATGTTATCTCCGCGGGTCTTCACAATATGAATGTTTATTCATCTTTATATAGCCACGATTGGCCAGCTGGAGTACCATGGACTTTGGGAGAGATTGCTCAAGTGAACTGGTTGTTCAATAACCTTGATCAATTTGGTATTGATGTTGAAGATATTGCTACCGCAGAACAAGGACAAGATATTCAAGAAGCTGTTTGGTATCTGCTCGAGGGTGATATATATCAAGGTGTTAATAACTATTTAGCACAGGCAGCTGCTGGGCAGACAAGTTTTGTTCCTCTTCCGGGCGGATGGGCTGCTTGTATTTTTGTTAAAAATAACGATCCGGGATTTCAATTAATTATTACTGCTGTCGATCCGTGATGATCAAAACAATATCCGGAAAGGGTTTTTAACCCTTTCCGGTTTTCATTTATAAATACTGAAGTGCGATTAATCAAATTATTTTCAAAATTTAAGTATAAGGAACCAACTAAAAAAGATCTGTCATGGAAGCATTTAAGCGACATCATATGGTATTGTTATTTATCTTTTTAGTCATTTGTTCAACTAATGCCCAGGTTGCTATCAATGATGATGGAAGTAATCCCAATGAAAATGCAATGTTGGATATCAGCTCATCAAATAATGACAAGGGGATAATGATTCCTCGGATTTCTTCTGCTATCCGGGTTGCTCTCTCTCTGACTTCCACTGATGAGGGACTTACGGTATATGATACTGACACTAAAACTTATTGGTTATGGGATGGCAATAAGTGGAGAGATTTTAACACGGGTCCCAAACATTATGTGGGAGAGATTTTTGACGAGGGGATAGTTTTTTATGTAGATGAAACAGGTGCCAGTGGATTAATGGCCAGCTTGTGGGATCTTGATGGGGAAGACGGGGTAAGCTGGGAACCCAGTACGACCGATGTAGATGATTGCGAAAGTGTGCTTTACGGGAATTTAAATACTGCCAGTATAATGGATACAAACCCAACAAGCGGAGCTGCTTATCTGTGTGATGCTTTTTCGGCAGGCGGGAATTCTGATTGGTATCTTCCTGCCATCAGAGAATTATCCTTACTACTTTCTCATGCTCTACTCATCAATACCATCCTGGATAATGACAATGATGAAAATACTCACGGACTTTATCTATATGATGCAACAGGCACAAATACACTTTTTGGCAGATATTGGAGCTCTACTGAAACTTCTGATACCAGGGCTATGTATTATTATGATGCACAAGGTTATTATACAAATACAACTAAAACCCAATTATATAAAGTCCGCGCTATTCGTAAGTTTTAAGCGGTTTTTCTGTAATTCTCTTACGGGTATACACATCTCCTCCCACCGCCTTTCCATCCCCCTTTCATAAGCATCAATCCCGGCCAGCAGGGCCGGAATTTTATATTTACCCCCCTTCTTCCCCTCTTCCGGTACTCAGGTACTCCGGTATTTCCGTCATCCCGTCATCCCGTTCACCTCACAATACCTCACAGCCGTCCGACCTATTAGCTTATATATAAGCTAATAAAAACGGAGCCCCGATCCCGGATTTCAGACTTTAACATCCCGTTAACAAGCAGGGCCTTTTTACGGGCATACTTTTGCCACGAACCTGAATTTGAAATCTGAAATTACGAAACGATGATCCAGCTATCCATAGCCGGCCATGTCCGGCAAGTTATCACATTTACGGCCTGCCCTCATACCCTGACCGCTTTGCGGCAGGAGGCAGGCATGGCCACACCGCCATCGCCCCCGGCAAAAAATCATTTACCAACCCATTTATTGACCGCCTCCAATGAAAAGCCCGGCCAGGGTCATCCCCCTGCCTTTATGGCTTCCGGGCGGTGCATACAGGCCGACAAAGATTTTCAGATAACTAAATCAATTATTAACCAAAACCCGAACTTATGTAAACACGATGTGAATGAAAATCCAAAAAGAAGTATTTATTGATTACGATTACAGAATTCAATTTAAAACAAATTAAATCAACAACTTAACAACTTAAAAAAATGAAAAGAACCATTTTATTAGCAGTGATTGCGATTGGGGTTTTCTTTGCCGCCTGTAAGAAGGACGAGCAGATCGAAAAGGAACAACCCAACGCCAAACAGGAAGTATCCTTTGCAGTCGAACTGGTTGATCCCTCCAACGGTGGCGGCCTGAAAGACTGGGATTGCAAACTTGACGCCGCCGGCGGATTGCTGGAGCCCGACTATGCCCAGGTCACCATCGACGGCGTTGACTATTTCCCGCTGGTATACCGCATCGACGGTGTACTCTACACACAGAATATCAAGCTTGATATACTGCCCGGGAATGAGTCGCAGGACTATACCGTGAGCAAGTTCCTCCTCTGGGACGACGGCGGCACACAGGGAGGAACCCTTCCCGAAGCCGACGACCAGATCGTGATGGGGACGCCTGAAGAAGGCTCCGACTATGCCGTTTATGTTAACACGGAAGTATCATTCGACATTACCGTGACCGCTTTCCAGAAGGCCGAGTACAGCATTGACGTGCTTTGCTTCCAGGAAGCCGAGTACACCAAGTTTGGCTTCAACTGGTTTGCCATTAACGAGATCGTCGTCAGGGAGCAGTGCTTCTTCGGCGACATCTGTATCAAGCAGCCCTCCGCCTTTGCCGGCTCGAACTACGCCCTGCAATCGACAGGCCTGCAGCTTGACATGCCCGCCATCATGGAACTTCATGTGAAGGATGCCAGCGGCAACCATGTACCGGGCTCACCTTTTACCAACAACACTGAGGAAGCCGACTATGGCGTGGGCGCACCGCTCTGTATTCAGTATCCCGACAACCTGCAGATCGACGGCGAGGTATTTACGGTTGAGCTGTATATCCTCGTGAAGTGGGGCGACACCTTTGTCTTCAATCACTTCCACACCTGGACCTTCAGCGATGACGAGACCATCCCCGCCGGAGCCGACGGCATTGTGGAGATCGTGCTCGGCGAGTGCAACCTCTCCGACACCGACCTGCAGCTTGCTCCTTACCAGGACATCCCGACCATGGCCAACATTTCCATCGGTTACCCTGGCGACCCCGGTTACTGGGACATTACCGTGAACACGGTCAGCCCTCCGGGAAGCTATGAACTCATGCCCGGACTGCACTTCGGTTTCTGCGGTGACGTATATACCACCATTACCTCCCCGCAAACCTTTGATGCTTATGTATATCCTTCACTTTACGACAACGAGTGGCCGGCAGGCATGCCTTTCGACCTCAGCGAGATCGCCACGGTGAACTGGATATTCAATAACCTCGACCTCTTTGGCATGGACATCATGAACCTGACCAGTGCCCAGGGCGACGATCTGCAGGACGCCATCTGGTACCTGCTGAACGACGGCTACGGGGTGCCGAATGCCATCGCCACCGCTGCTGCCGGACAGACCAACTTCCAGCCCCTGCCGGGCGGATGGGCAGCCGTATGTTTCGTGAAAGATGACAACCCGCAGGCACACCAACTGCTCTTTGTTGTTGTTGATCCGTAATCAATAACCCGAATTTAATATCCCGGGAAGCGGCATCAGCCGCTTCCCGGTTTTTTCACTGAACCACATCAATATATCAAAAGAAATGAAGCATACCCACAGCAGTGTCAGCATCATGAAGCCTTTGTCGCTCTTCATCATCCTTTTCTCAGGCCTTTTCGCTTCCGGTGCCCTGGCCCAGGTGGCCATCAACGACGACGGCAGCGAGCCCAACGGCAACGCCATCCTGCACATCGACGTGGCGGCCAAAGACAAGGGCATCATCATTCCCCGCCTTACCGAGGCCCAGCGCAATGCCATGTCGCTCGGCCCGGCTGATGAAGGCCTCACCGTTTATGATACCGGCACCAAGAGCTACTGGCTCTGGGACGGCATGCAGTGGGGCAACTTCAACACAGCTCCCGAACGCAGGGTGGGAGAGGTGTACAACGGCGGCTTCATCTTCTGGGTGGATGCCTCCGGCAAGCACGGCCTCATGGCCAGCCTTGAAGACCTCGACGGCGGCAGCGGCGTGACCTGGAGCAACGTGGGCAGTACGAGCACCAGCGCGCAAAGCATGACCGACGGCGCATCCAATACCGATGCCATCATTGCGCAGGCAGGGCACAGCAACAGCGCCGCCAGGCTCTGCGCCGATTATACCGGCGGGGGGCATACCGACTGGTACCTGCCTTCGGCCAGGGAGCTGGCCATGCTCTTCAACTACGATGCCGTCCTCAACGATCTGCTCGAAAACGACGGTGATCCGTCCACCCACGGCCTCAACTCCCGCTTCGTATCGCCCTTCTTCAGCAGGTACTGGAGTTCCACCGAATACGACAACGACGAGGCCCTGCACTTCCTCGGCATCAACAGTTATGTGCAGCGCTTTTCAAAGTCGGGCGTGTGCGGCGTACGTGCCGTAAGGAAGTTCTGACACGGCCCCGCTTTATTTTTTTCCGGTTTCCGGAAAAACTTCTCCGTAACTTATAAAAGCCCTTGAACCTGCCTTCCCGGCCACAGCTCCGGCGATACGGGAATACGCGTGCCGGGACCTGCCTGGCCGCACTCTTTCCGGAGAGTAATTACAGGAAGCCGGTTACCGGGGCATGGATTTAACGATCCTTGAGGCCGGCCACATCAGCGCCGCCCTCAATGCCCGGATGCTCAGGTAGCATATCCTCTATGCCATTGTGCTGACCGAGAAGGAAAAATTTATATATTAGCTTGCTTTTTGCAGGCACCTCGCCAGTTTCCCGCATCACGACAGGGGTGGCGGGTTGTGTTGCTGCGTGTGGAACTATTACCCAAATCTATTTTAATGAGCTTTGTGTCTTAGTACGTTACAGGTTGTTGTAACTTGTTAAATTGGCCGGATGATTGCGTTTTCAGGGAGCAGAATGTAAACTGAAAATATGGAAGAAGGTTTGATAAAATCAATTGCATTCATAGATACAGAAATTGAACCCAAAAGTCTTAAAATTCAAGACATAGGATGTGTTAAGGATAATGGAAGTGTATTTCATAAGCCTTCATTTGACGGGTTGGTTCAGTTCCTGCAGGGAACGCAATTCATGTGTGGTCATAATATTTTAAACCACGACATAAAATATATCGGAAAAGCGCTGAATGATGCAGAAATACATCCGGATAACATTATTGATACCCTTTTCCTTTCCCCGCTTCTTTTCCCCAAAAAGCCATATCATGCGTTATTAAAGGACGACAAACTTCAGTCAGAAGAAGCCAACAATCCTGTAAATGATTCCATCAAAGCAAGAGATCTTTTCTATGATGAAATTGCTGCTTTCAGGCAATTAGACGAAGAACTCAAGCAGGTACTCTATCTCCTTCTGAACGACAAAAAAGAGTTTAGTCCTTTTTTTCGTTTTATTGGCTATACAAGTCCGGCCATTAATGTTGAAAAGTGCATTCGTGAAAAGTTTAAGGATCAGATTTGCGGGCATGCAGATTTGTCAGGAATAATTGCCGGGCACGCGATCGAAATGGCTTATTGTTTATCGCTCATTAATGTCAATAACCGCTATTCTATCACACCGCCATGGGTATTGAAAAACTACCCCGGGCTTGAGCGGGTCATGTTTCGTTTACGCAATACCCCATGCCTCAGTGGTTGTTTGTATTGTGATCAGTTTCTCGACATACACAAAGGATTGAACAAGTTTTTTGGGTTTGATTCATTTAAAACATTCGGAGGGGAACCATTACAAGAAAAAGCCGTTAAGGCTGCAATTGACGGTAAATCCATACTTGCCGTCTTTCCGACCGGCGGGGGAAAATCAATCACTTTTCAGGTACCCGCATTGATGAGCGGTGAAAGTGCCAAAGGATTGACAGTTGTGATTTCACCCCTGCAATCACTGATGAAAGATCAGGTCGATAATCTTGAAAAAGCCGGTATAACCGATGCTGTTACCATAAACGGATTGCTTGATCCGATTGAGAGGGCAAAATCAGTCAACAGAGTGGAAAATGGTTCAGCATCCCTTCTTTATATTTCCCCCGAGTCATTGCGGTCAAGGACCATCGAGCGATTGCTGGCAGGCAGAATAATTGTGCGCTTTGTGGTTGATGAAGCTCATTGCCTTTCTGCCTGGGGGCAGGATTTTAGGGTTGATTATCTATACATAGGAGATTTTATCCGCTCTTTCCGGATTAATAAAAACCTCAATGATGAAATTCCGGTTTCTTGCTATACAGCAACAGCGAAACCAAAAGTAATTGAGGATATCAGGAATTACTTCAGGGAAAAGCTTTCACTTGAACTTGAGTTGTTCACTTCAAAAACCTCAAGGACAAATCTTCAATATAGAGTACTTGGAAAAAGGAATGAAGAGGACAAATACCAGGCGTTAAGGGATTTGATCGGGGATAAAGATTGTCCGACAATTGTATATGTTTCAAGGACTGGAAAGGCATATAGCCTCGCTGAAAGATTAAGTGCGGATGGTTTTCAGGCGAAGCCCTATCATGGCAAAATGGACGTGAAAGAAAAGACTGCCAACCAGAATGCGTTCATGTCGGGCGAGGTCCGGATCATGGTTGCCACCTCCGCTTTTGGTATGGGTGTTGACAAGAAAGATGTTGGCATGGTCATTCACTATGAAATTTCCGATTCGCTCGAAAACTATATACAGGAAGCAGGCAGGGCCGGAAGAAATGAAAAAATAATTGCTGATTGCTATGTATTGTTTAATGAGGAAGATCTTGGCAAACACTTTATACTGCTAAATCAAACAAAGCTGTCGATTAAGGAAGTCCAGCAAATTTGGAAAACAATAAAGGAAATAACTAAGTTACGGTCAACTGTTTCGAATTCGGCATTGGAGATTGCCAGAAAAGCTGGCTGGGATGATTCGGTATTTGAGATTGAAACCAGAGTTAAAAGTGCCATTGCTGCATTGGAGGATGCCGGATATGTGAAACGTGGACAAAACAGCCCACGAATCTTTGCCAATAGTATTCTTTCGAAGAATGCCCAGGAAGCCATTGATAAAATTAATGCCTCTGAAAGATTTGATGAAAAAGAAAAGGAAAAAGCGATCAGAATCATCAAAAAACTGTTTTCCAGCAAAAGCAGAAAACATGTAAGCGATGAAGTGGCCGAATCAAGAGTTGATTACATCAGCGATCATCTGGGAATTGTAAAAGGAGAAGTGATCAAAATCATAAATCTTCTCCGTGAGGACAGAATTCTTGCTGATCTCAAAGATATTACGGCCTTCATAAAAAAAGGGGAAAATATAAATCGTTCTCTCAAAATCGTTGATACCTTTTGTAAGATTGAAAAATTTTTGTTTTCATTCATTGAAGAACAGGAAACTACCTGCCACATAAAAGAATTGAATGAAGAAGCCGGGGAAAAAGCATGTGAGGATGTCAACCCCGACAAGGTCAGGACGATTTTCAATTTCTGGGCAATTAAAAACTGGATTAAATGCCGTAACATAGGATATTCGAAAAACCATGTACTGGTGCTTTGCCTGCATCCGAAAGAATCTTTGGCGATGAAAATGGAAAGACGGCATGAATTGGCAAAGTTTATTGTTGAGGTCCTCTATGAAAGGAGCAACCTGCTTGCTTCAAGGGATACAGGGAAGGAGGAAGTGCTTGTAGAGTTTTCTGTTCATGAATTGAAAGATGCATTCGAAAACGCCATATACGGTTTCGGAAATATAGTGACAATTGAAGATGTTGAAGATGCGCTGTTCTACTTGTCGAGAATCGATGCCATAAAAATTGAAGGAGGCTTTCTGGTTCTATATAATGCCCTGTCAATTGAGAGACTCGAACAGGACAATTACAAAAGATATACCAAGGAAGACTATCAAAAGCTGGATAAGTTCTACGAAAACAGGGTTCAGCAAATCCATATCGTGGGCGAGTATGCAAAGAAAATGATGAGCGACTACAAGGAGGCACTGCAGTTTGCAGAAGACTATTTTCAGTTGAATTACGGGTCGTTCCTGAAAAAGTACTTTCCGGGAAGCAGGATTGACAATCTTAAGCTAAAAATGACTCCGGCAAAATTCAGACAGCTTTTCGGGGAACTTTCTCCAATTCAACTGAAGATCATCAATGATAATGAATCGAAATATATTGTGGTTGCCGCCGGGCCGGGAAGCGGGAAAACAAGGTTGTTGGTTCACAAACTCGCTTCTCTGCTTTTAATGGAGGATGTAAAGCATGAACAATTGCTCATGGTAACTTTTTCAAGAGCAGCAGCTACGGAATTTAAAAAGCGCTTACTGAAACTAATTGGCAATGCAGCTAATTTTATAGAGATAAAGACCTTCCATTCATACTGTTTTGATTTGCTGGGTAAGGTGGGGAGTATAGAAAAATCAGATCTGATTCTGAAAAAGGCGATCGAAAAAATCCAAAACAGGGAAGTCGAGGCAAATCGGATTACCAAAACCGTTCTGGTGATCGATGAAGCACAGGATATGGATCAGGATGAGTTCAATCTTATTCAGGCCCTGATGGAGCAAAATGAAGAAATGAGAGTTATTGCAGTTGGTGATGACGATCAGAATATTTTTGAGTTCAGGGGAGCCAGTTCAAAATATCTTATGCAGTTCATGCAGGTAAACAAGGCAGTCAAATATGAATTGGTTGAGAATTACAGGAGCAAAAGCAACCTTGTTGCGTTCACCAACCAGTTTGTGAAAAAGATACGCCGGCGATTTAAAGTTAATCCGATCATTGCCAGGCAAAACGACAATGGTAAAATTAAAGTGATTCGTTATCGTGGCGGTAACCTAATTACACCGCTTGTCCGCGACATTATGGCGACGAACCTCAGTGGTACCTCCTGTGTGCTCACGAAGACCAACGAAGAAGCTCTGCAAATAACAGGAATGCTCATCAGGAATGGAATGCAGGCTCGGCTGATTCAGACAAATGAAGGATTTAATCTGAATAATCTTGCCGAAGTCCGCTTCTTTTTAGACCGGATAAACTTGTCTGATGATGTATTTATTATCAGTGATGACATATGGGCAAATGCGAAACGGGAATTTTTTAACAAATATCAGAAGAGCAATAAACTGGAATTATGCAGGAATATTATCAAAGATTTTGAGGCCACCAATCCAAAAAATAAATACAAATCAGATCTCGAAGTTTTCATAAAGGAATCCAGCCTGGAAGATTTTTTTAGCGAAAACGGGGAAACGATTTTTGTTTCAACCATCCATAAGGCGAAAGGAAAGGAATTTGACAATGTTTTTCTGATGCTTGATAATTTTTATCCTGTATCGGATGAAGATAAGCGACTGTTATATGTAGCCATGACAAGAGCTAAACAAAATTTGTTTATTCACATGAACGGGAATTATCTTGACGGGATCGCTGTGCAAAATTTGGAGCGTATTGAGGATACGGGAATATATAACCCTCCACAGGAACTGGCCATGCATCTCACTCACAAGGATGTCTGGCTGGATTACTTTATCAATAAACAAGGGCTGATATCTAAGCTGCAAAGCGGGGATGCCCTTATCCTGAATGGAAATGAATGCCTGAACGCTCGAAGGCAGTCGGTTTTGAAGTTTTCCTCCCAATTTATAAAACAAGTTGAATTGATGAAAGAGAATAATTACGAACTGAAAAGTGCCAGCGTAAACTTCATTGTTTACTGGCATAAAGAGGAGACCGACAAAGAATTGAAAATTGTTTTACCGGAATTGATTTTTGAAATAACCCAGGGTTGCCAACCTTAATAGGGTTGCCAACCCTAATAAGGTTGGCAACCCTTTTTAATCACCTGATCAGCAACACATTCCCATAGGTATGCGTATTGCCGTCGCCGGCGTCGGTTCCCTGCC
>Ga0334900_1002254_pt1 | contig 17505 bp, 8 predicted proteins | sample GraSluR3_MG_2_FD_207231 | JGI IMG/M metagenome (GOLD analysis project Ga0334900, IMG submission 207231) | Sludge microbial communities from methane-producing bioreactor in Wageningen University, Netherlands - Granular Sludge_31_08-R3 | ecosystem: Engineered > Bioreactor > Anaerobic > Unclassified...
TAAGCGTACTAAGGGAAGGTCAGCCTTCTTTACTGGAATTCGGGCTTGTCCGGGAGATAATAGAAGTAAACCCCGTTACATACGAAGTGATGGATGAAGATGTCGGATATATAAGGCTTATTGAGTTCAACGAGCATGCGTCAGAAAATGTCGACGAGGCTTTGGAGTATTTTAGAGGGCTGGGAATAGAGGATATAATCATGGACCTTCGCGACAACCCCGGCGGAATAATAGACCAGGCGGTGGACATAGCCGGCAGGTTTATTCCCGAGGGTCCGGTGGTACACGTGGACAGAAGGATGGGCCCGAGACAGACCTTCAGTTCAGGACAGCAGGTGCCAGGATACAACCTGGTGGTGCTTGTCAACGGCGGTAGCGCCAGCGCCTCCGAGATAGTGGCGGGTGCTGTGCAGGATACAAAAGCGGGAACGCTGGTAGGCACCCGGACCTTCGGCAAAGGTACCGTGCAGCAGGTCTTTCCGCTTACAAACGGTGCACGAATTAAAGTAACCATAGCCAAGTACCTGACCCCAAACGAAAGGGCGATCGACGGCGAGGGAATAACCCCCGACATAGTGGTGGAAAACCAAAGCCTTGATGAAAAATATGCCGAAGGCCTTGCACCGGTTATGGTCGATAGAAAACTTTCGGTTGGCTATGTGAGCCTTGACGTACTGGGTGCCGAGCAGCGCCTTGATACCATGGGCTACAGCGTGGGCGAAGTGGACGGTGTGTTCGACGATACGCTGCGGCAGGCGGTAGCCGGATTCCAGTCAGACACCGGCCTTTACCCGTACGGGGTACTTGACCTTACCACACAGAAAAGGCTGCTTGAAGAGTACCGGATATATATTGAGGAAAACACACACGACGCACAACTTGAAAAAGCCATAGAACTCTTAAAATCCGGACGCTAAATAACGAAAAGGTATCCCACCTCCCGGGATACCTTTTACAAATATCTACCACCAACTGTTCTTTCTTGACTAAGCTGTGAATGTGCCGATATAATTATATAGTTGGTATATAAGCAGTACCTGCCGGGGACATTCCGCAGCAAGGAATTCTAATGGGGACATTCCTTGGCTGTAAAGGGATACCAAATATGAAGGTGTGTCCCCTTTCCTTAATACTAAGAATACGGAGGTATTACTGTGGCTACAAAATATATCTTTATCACCGGAGGAGTAGTATCATCGCTCGGAAAAGGCATTACGGCAGCATCGCTGGGCCGCCTTTTAAAAAACCGCGGTCTTAAGGTCAGCATGCAGAAGTTCGACCCCTACATAAACGTCGACCCCGGTACCATGAGCCCCTATCAGCACGGTGAGGTGTTTGTCACCGAAGACGGGGCCGAGACCGACCTTGACCTGGGACATTATGAAAGGTTTATCGACATAAACCTGACCAAGGACAGCAGTATTACCGCCGGCAAGATATACTGGTCGGTGCTAAACAAGGAAAGAAGGGGGGACTACCTCGGTGGCACCGTACAGGTAATACCCCATATAACCAATGAGATAAAGGAAAGGATACGGAAGGTGTCAAAGGACGGCAGCTTTGACGTGGTTATAACCGAGATAGGCGGCACCGTCGGTGACATAGAAAGCCTGCCCTTCATAGAAGCCATAAGGCAGCTGCGGCACGATGTGGGCCGGAACAACGTATTGTACATTCACGTGACCCTTGTACCCTATCTCAACAGGGCGGGCGAGCTTAAGACAAAACCCACCCAGCACAGCGTCAAGGAGCTGCGCAGCATAGGCATACAGCCCGATATAATAGTATGCCGGTGCGAAAAGCCGCTCACCTCGGATATAAAGGAAAAGATTGCCCTGTTCTGCAGCGTGGAGCCGGAAGCGGTTGTGCAAAACCCTGACGTGCCTACCATATACGACGTACCGCTTCTTTTAGAAAAGGAAGGCCTTGACGATTTGGTAGTGGATATGACCGGCCTTGAATGCCAGCCCCTTGACATGTCGGAATGGGAAAGCCTTGTGGACAGAATAAAAAACCCAAAACACACGGTAAATATCACCCTTGTCGGCAAATACGTGGAACTGCACGACGCGTATCTTTCGGTGGCAGAAGCCCTGTGCCACGGCGCCATAGCCAACGACACCAGGCTGAATATAAAATGGGTACACTCCGCCCACATAACAAGGGACAATGTTGAAGAACACTTGGGGAATGCCGACGGCATACTTGTCCCCGGCGGCTTCGGAGACCGCGGTATAGACGGTAAAATCCATGCGATTAAATATGCAAGGGAGAACAAAAAACCACTGCTTGGGATATGCCTGGGCATGCAGCTTGCGGTGGTGGAGTTCGCCCGGAATGTACTGGGATATACCGATGCCCACAGCGCCGAATTTGGCCCTGGTACAGCCTATCCGGTGATAGACCTGATGCCGGAGCAAAAGGGCATAGAGGACCTCGGGGGCACCATGCGGCTGGGGCTCTACCCGTGCAGGCTGACAAAAGGCACGAAGGCGTATGAGGCCTACGGTGAAGACATGATAAACGAGCGCCACAGGCACCGGTACGAGTACAACAACGAATACCGTGACGTGCTGTGCGAAAATGGGCTTTTTATAAGCGGTATCTCGCCGGACGGCAGGCTGGTGGAGATGATAGAGCTGAAAGGCCACCCGTGGTTTGTGGGCTGCCAGTTCCACCCCGAGTTCAAGTCTAGGCCCAACCGCCCGCATCCGCTCTTCAGCGGCCTTATAAAAGCCGCACTGGCGAATAAAAAATAGCGCGGTCTGAAAATAAAAGGGACATCCCTTATCTGTTTAGCATATCCGCAGAGTAAAGGGATGCCCCTATTTCTTATTATGTTACCCATTTTATGTAATCCAAATCTCATCTTTCCAATATTACAGCCGCATTACAACTATATTACGATATATAGTCAATTATTGACCTTGCGAATCGCCGGTGCTATAATTGCAATAGAATACAGGCGGGTTATGTAAACCTTCTGTATATTAAAAACAAATCGCCGGCTATTACCGCAGAAGCAGGAAGGAAACCGGTGACCCGGTGATGCAAAACACAAGGTAGTACATAACTACCAAAAAAAGTTTCCTTCCAAAACCAAATTATAAAGGAGGACAAGAAAGTATGAAGAAATTTTTAGCACTAGTTCTTGCTCTTGCTATGGCGCTTGGTACATTCAGCTTTGCTGCCGCCGCGCCGGAAGATGTTGTAGGAACGGAATATGAAAATGCAGTAGTAAGACTTGTCGCTCTGGGCATCATTGACGGTTTTCCGGATGGTACCTACAAGCCGGACCAGTCGGTTACAAGGGCGGAATTCTCAAAGATTATCGTAAGCGCCCTTGGAATAGGCGAAGCAGCCCAGTATGCAGCAGGCGCAACCAAGTTCCCCGATGTAGCAGCAGACCACTGGGCATCCGGTTACATCAATGTAGCAGTTGACGTTGGTATTATAGTCGGATATCCTGACGGTACATTCCTGCCGGAAAACCAGGTAACCTTCGCTGAAGCCATCAAGATGATAGTTGCAGCCCTGGGTTACACTCCGAAAGCTGAAGCCATGGGCGGATATCCCGGCGGATACCTTGCAGTGGCAGCAGAAGAGGAAATCACCGACGGTGTTAACGTAGTTAGCAGTCTGGCAGCAGACCGCGGCGCAGTGGCCATCATGGTGGACAACTCCCTCGACGTTTATCTGATGGAGCAGAAGTCCTACGGTGACAACCCGACCTGGGAAGCTTCTGAAACAAAGACCCTTCTTAACACCAAGCTGGGCGTTGAAGAGGTTAAGGGTGTAGTAACAGGCATTTCAAAAACTGAAAAGCTTGATGAAAACGAATTTATCCTTGACGGCTCAGACAAGTATGAAATGGCTATCGATATCAACACCGAAAGCTTATTCCTGAAAGAAGTAAAAGTGCTGCATAAGAACGATAAGGTTGTATGGGTAAATGTTGAGACCTCAGATAACGACATAGTACTTGACACAGTAGTAGACGCAGATGAAGACGGGATTGAACTGAAAGTTGCAGACAAAACCTACGATGTAGTTGAAGACGGAGCCGAAATATATGTAAACTTTGAAGAAGCTGACGCAGCAGCAGGCAACTATGGTTACTTCATATTCGACGGCAAGGAAATAGCAGCCGCAAACCTGTTTGACTTTGAATATGAAGGCCTGGTAACAGCTGTGGCAGAAGACGAAATAGAATATATGGATACATTCAGTGCAGAAGAAGAGGTTCTGGTACTTGAAGATTACGACGAGATATTCGTATACAACAAAGACTTTACTAAAGCTGACCTTGAAGACATCGACGAAAACTCCCTCATATACTACTGGGAAGACGATGACGAACTCTTCATCATGGTAGTAAACGATAAGGTGGAGGGCGAAGTAACAAGGCTTAGGGGTGACAGGGTAACTGTAGATGGTACAAACTATGTTGTAGCAACTGATGCATCCATCATATCAGTAGACGAAGGTAAAGAATTCGAAGCACTGAACGATGTAACCGGCTATGATGTAATGGATGAAGAAGTAGTGCTGTATCTTGACCTCAACGGTGAAATTGCAGCAATGGTTACCGCAGCAAAGGTTACCAGCGACGAGCTTTTCGGTATAGTAACATGGTTCTATGAAGGCAGGAACCCCAGCGTTGCAGTATTCACAAGCGAAGGTGAGGAAGTAGAATACTACTTCGAAGACAGTGTAGATTCGGACAAAGTAAAAGACTATCCGAATGACAACGAAACAGTTATGGCAGTTAAATATGAGTTGAACAGTGACGGCGAAATAGCAGAGGACAGCCTTGAAGTACTGACTGATACTGACGAAGTTACAAAAGCCGCAGACAGAAAGTACCTGGTAGGCGAAAACGATTACTTTATAGCTTCCGATACGGTAATAATGAAAGCACTTGACGATGAAGGCGAACTGGATCCGGAAGTTATAGATTATGAAACTCTGATAGACATGGCTATTACTGCCAAGTACGGCGCGGGCGAAGATGAAGGCGCATCAATCCTTGTGTACGGTGAGCACGGCAAAAACGCCAAGATGATAGTGTTCACAAATGAAGACTTTGAAGGCAGCAAAGACGATGTATACTTCGGCGTGGTAACCGATGCACCATGGAAGGTGGGAAGCAGTTGGTTTGCCGAAATGGATATATTCGGTGAAGGCAAAGGCGATTATAAACTGACTGGTTCCAACCAGGTTGCAAAAGGTAACCTTGTAGCGTTCTATCTCGACAGCAGCGACAAGGTAGACCTGACGGATGATGCCAGTGTTGTTGAAATGATAACAGGCACAGTATACAGCAGAGACGGCAGTTACATCACATTGGACAGCGCTGATGGCGACGTATACAGGGTAGCAAGCGGCGCCGTACTATACCAGCTTGACGATGAATACAAACTTGACGGAACAATCAGGCTGACAAGAATAGGCGAAGAAGATACAATCGCGCTGCTGTATGACGCGGTAGAAAAAGAAGTAGTGGCAGCCATAGTTAACGTAGAATTGGACAAGTAAACAAAGTAAGCCAAACACATAAAAAGAGCTAACCGCAGGGGGTTAGCTCTTTTTATGTTACAAGCATATTACAAATACGTTACAATATACTGCCAATTATTGACCTTACAAGCCTCCGGTGCTATAATTTCAATAGTATGCATGGGAATTATGTACCTATCCTGCATATTACAAGCAAAATCACCGGTTGTTACCGCAAAGGCAAGGGAGGGAAACCGGTAGCCAGGTGAAGTGGTACATAACAACTATAAAAACAAGTTTCCTTCCAAAATAAAATCAAAAGGAGGAAAAGAAAGTATGAAGAAAATTCTAGCACTGGTACTTGCTCTTACATTAGCGCTAGGTACATTCAGCTTCGCAGCCGCAGCGCCGGAAGATGTTGTGGGAACAGACTGTGAAGATGCAGTGGCAAGACTTGGCGCTCTGGGCATCATTGCCGGTTATCCGGACGGTACCTTTAAGCCTGAACAACCTGTTACAAGGGCAGAGTTCGCTAAGATTATAGTAAGCGCCCTTGGAGTAGGCGAAGCAGCCCAGTACGCTGCAGGCGCAACCAAGTTCCCTGATGTAGCCGCAGACCATTGGGCAACAGGCTACATCAACGTGGCAGTTGACGTTGGTATAATCAACGGTTATCCCGACGGAACATTCCTGCCGGAAAACCAGGTAACCTTCGCTGAAGCCATCAAGATGATAGTTGCAGCCCTGGGTTATACCCCGAAAGCTGAGGCCATGGGCGGCTATCCCGGTGGATACCTTGCAGTGGCAGCCGAAGCGGAAATTACCGACGGCGTTAACGTAGTTAGCACCCTGTCGGCAAACCGCGGCGCAATAGCCATGATGGTTGACAATGCTCTTGAAGTTGAACTGATGGAGCAGGTATCCTACGGCGACAAACCGACATGGGAAGTAAAAGAGGATAAAACTCTCCTTAAGACTAAACTTGGCGTTGAAGAAGTTGAGGGTATTGTAGAAGAAATTTCAAAAGTAGCAAAACTCGCAGACAACAAATTCGTATTAGATAATGGTGTAACATATGAACTGGTTATCGATGTAAACACCGAAAGCCTGTTCCTGAAAGAAGTTACAATACTTCACAAGGACAAGAAGGTTGTATGGGTTGACATTGATACCGCAGATGCAGACATACTATTTGACACGGTAGTAATAGACGGAGACAATGACGATAAGGAAGTAACGCTTAAGGTTGCAGACAAAACCTATGCATGGCTTGAGGACGATATTGAAGAAGCAAAAATCTATGTAAACTATGAAGAATATGAAGGAACCGATGCGGCAGATTTGGAAGGCTTCTACGGTTACTTCATATTTGACGGCAAAGAAATAGCATATGCAAATCTGTTTAATTTCGGAGACAAAGGATTTGTAACGGCCGTTGAAGACGATGAAATAGAGTATATAGACCTATATGATGCAGAAGAGCAGGTTCTTGAGCTTGACGACTATGACGAAATATATGCATACAACAGTGACTTCACCGCGGCAGACCTTGAAGATATCGATGAAAACTCGGTAATGTTCTTCTGGGATAATGACGATGATGAGCTGTTTGTAATGGTAGTAAACGAAGCGGTAGAAGGTGAAGTAACAAGGCTCAGGGACGACAGGGTGACAATTGACGGCACAAACTACGTAAGGGCCAAGAACGGAGACGAAATTACAGCAGTTATTTCGGTTGACGAAGGCGAAGACTTTGAATTACTGGAGGATGTAACCGACTACGATATAATAGACGAGGAAGTAACCCTGTATTTCGATCTTAACGGCCAGATCGCCGCATTGGTTACCGATGCAGAAGCAACCAGCGAGACGCTCTACGGTATAGTAACCTGGTTCTATGATGGAAGAGACCCCAGCGTTGCTATATTTACCAGTGAAGGTGAAGAAGTAGAATACTACTTCGAAGAAAGAGTAGACGCTAATGTATTTATTGCTGATAAAGACTCAGGATATGATGGATATCCGAATGATAATGAAACTGTCTGGGCTATCAAGTACAAGCTGAACAGCGACGGTGAAATAGCAGAGGAAAGCATTGAAATACTGCCGGAAGATGATAAAATGACCGTGAAGAAAGTCGCAGACAGGAAGTATGTGGAAAAAGAAGGTTCAGACGATGTATACTTCATAGCTTCCAGCACAGTGCTTATGAAAGCCCTTGACGACGATGAACTGGATCCCGAGCTTGTCGATTATGACACCTTGGTGGATATGGCCTTTGGCATTGATGTCGGCGACGCCTTAATATTCGGCGACCCGGACAAAAACGCCAAGATGATAGTGTTCATCGATACAGACTTCACAGGCAGCAAGGACGATGTATACTTCGGCGTAGTAACCGACAAGCCGTGGAAGGTTGGAAGCAACTGGTTCGCGGAAATGGATGTATTCGAGGAAGGCAAAGCCGATTACAAACTGACTAAATCCGATCAGGTGGCAAAGAAAGCCCTTGTTGCATTCAACCTGGACAGCAGCGACAAGGTTAGCCTGGTAACCGCTGATACGGATATTGTAGAAGTTGTAACAGGTACCGTTTACGAGCGGGACGGAAGTTACATCACTATGGATGATGACGGTGACGCGGGCACCACATACAAAGTGGCTGCAGGCGCCGTACTGTACCAGCTTGACGAGGACGGAGACCTTAACGGAACAATCAGGCTGACAAGGATTAAAGCTGGCGACGAGATTGAATTCCTGTACGACGTAAAAGAGAAAGAAGTAGTAGCAGCTATAGTAGACCAGAACTAAGCAGATCAGGTCAACGGAAAAAGGGCTAACCCTCGTGGTTAGCTCTTTTTTATGCCCCTACTTCATTTTATTACAGCCATATTACAGATGCATTACAATATCCTGCCAGCCGTTGACCCTCTCTGCCCCCGATGCTATAATCTCAGTAGAATGTAGAAGGAAGTTTGTACCTCTTCTGCATATTAAAAGTATTATTAAAAGGAGGAAAGAAAGGCATGAAAAAGATTCTGGCACTGGTACTCGCCCTTACGTTAGTTCTGGGCACATTCAGCTTTGCAGCTGCAGCGCCGGAAGACGTTGTGGGGACCGACTGTGAAAATGCAGTGGCAAGGCTTGTGGCTCTGGGCATTATCTCCGGTTATCCGGACGGCACCTACAGGCCCGACCAGCCAGTCACAAGGGCAGAGTTCTCCAGGATAATAGTAAGTGCCCTTGGAATAGGCGAAGCAGCCCGGTACGCAGCAGGCGCAACAAGGTTCCCCGATGTACCAGCAGACCACTGGGCATCCGGTTACATCAATGTTGCAGTTGACGTCGGTATCATAATTGGTTACCCGGATGGAACCTTCCAACCGGAAAACCAGGTAACCTTCGCTGAAGCCATTAAGATGATAGTTGCAGCCCTGGGTTACACTCCGAAGGCTGAGGCTTTGGGTGGGTATCCCGGTGGATACCTTGCAGTGGCAGCAGAAGAGGAAATCACCGATGGTGTTAACGTGGTGGGCAGCCTGTCGGCAAACCGCGGCGCAATAGCCATTATGGTAGACAACTCCCTTGAGGTTGACCTGATGGAGCAGGTATCCTACGGTGACAGCCCGAGATGGGAAACCGTTGATAAAACCCTTCTAAAGAACAAATTGGGGGTTGAAGAAGTCGAGGGTACTGTAACGGCTATTTCAAAAACGGCAAAACTTGATGAAAACGAGTTCGAATTAACCGATGAAGACGGAAAACCGGTTGACACCTTTGAGATGGCTATTGACGTAAACACAGAAAGCTTGTTCCTGAAAGACGTAAAAATCCTGCATAAAAACGAAAAAGTCGTATGGATAAGCGTTGAAACAGCGGAAAGAGACATAATATTTGACACGGTGGCGGTAGACGCAGACAATGACGACGAGCAGGTAGTACTGAAGGTTGCAGACAAAACCTATGCATGGATTGACGACGACATCAGGGATGCGACAATCTATATAAACTATGAAGAATATACCGGCAGCGGCAAAACCGCAAGGCATTTGGAAGGCATGTACGGCTACTTCATCTTTGACGGCAAGGAAATAAAAGCCGCAAACCTGTTTGACTTTGAAAACGGGGACAGGGGCTTTGTAACAGACGTTTACAGGGACGAGATAGAGTATATTGACCTGTATCAGGCGGAAGAACAGCTCCTTGTACTTGATGACTATGATGAAGTATACGTATACAACAAAGATTTCACCAGGGCGGGAATTGACGATATAGACGAAGAGACAGTAATATTCTACTGGGAGAATGACGACGACGAGCTCTTCGTAATGGTGGTAAACGATGTGGTGGAAGGCAAAGTAACAAGGTTAAGGGATGACCGGGTAACGATTGACGGTACAAATTATGCTATCACGGATGAAGCATCCATAATATCGGTAAAAGAGGGTAAAGACTTTGAAGAGCTGGATGACATAACCGATTTTGATATTATAGATGAAAAAGTAGTTCTCTACCTGGATTTAAACGGTGACATTGCAGCGCTTGTTACCGATGCAAAGGCAACAAGCGATACGCTCTACGGCTTAGTAACCTGGATCTATACCGGAAGAAACCCGAGCGTTGCCGTATACACAACCGGGGATAAAGAGATAGAATACTACTTCGAGGAAAGAGCGGATGCGGATGTCTTTGTGGATAATTATCCAAACGATAACGAAACCGTCTGGGCAATCAAATACCAACTGAACAGCGATAATGAAATAGCAGAGGACAGTATTGAAATAATAGCTGTGGATGAAGACCTTGAATTCGATTTTGATTACCCATCGGATGAAGTTGACGGCACCGTTACCGGGGTAACAAAGAGAGCAGACAGAAAATATGTGGATGGCGATGGCAAAACCTACTATATAGGTACCGACACCGTCATAATGAAAGCTCTGGATGACGGCGAACTGGATCCGGAGGTTATAGACTATGATACGCTGGTAGACATGGCGATTCCGTCTGCCGAGCCGGCCATAATATTCGGCGAAGAGAGCAGAACGGCAAAAATGATTGTATTCCTGAATGAGGACTTCGAAGGCAGAAAGGACGATATATACTTCGGCGTAGTAACCGACAACCCGTGGAAGGTAGGAAGCGACTGGTTTGCAGAAATTGATATATTCGGCGAAGGCAAAGACGAGTATAAGCTGAAGACTTCCACACAGGTTGAAGAAGGAGAACTGATCGCGTTCTACCTGGATAATAACGACAAGGTAAACGACACGGTATGCGGCATAGTATATCAGAACAGTTCCGATGCCAGGATAATAGTCGGCGAAGTCTACGGCAGGGACGGCAGCTATATTGAACTGGGTAATGCAGGCTCCAACAGCGGGGATTACAGAGTGGCAAGCGGCGCCGTACTGTACCGGCTTGACGGAGACGAGCTTGACCTTGACAGGTATGAGCTGGACGGAACAATCAGGCTGACAAGAATAGGTGAAGGCGACAAAATTGCACTGCTTTATGACCTGAAAGAAAGGGAAGTGGTGGCAGCCATAGTTGCGCCCAAAAAGTAAGCCTGGTAAAACGAGGTTAAGTTAGATTAAAGGGAGCCAGCCCTTTGGGGTTGGCTCCCTTATTATGTTCGCCCGACATGGGCAGTAACTAGGCGGTGAAAGTCCGTTATGGGCTTGGTAGTGGGAACCATTAGCTTAAGCAGCAAGGGTGTTCACCGTGAGGTGAAACCTGAAGGAAGCTGCAGGCAAAGTCCCGCACCAACGAACAGGAACTGCATACAAGGCATATGTGGAACGGATGAGTTTGCAGTACAAAACGAAGTCCAACACTACCCGAATTCCACGGTGTAAATGCAGCGGTGACATGGGATGAAAGTTACTGCTCTTAATCGGGGAGGTCTGACAGGCACGTCAGGCAGGGAATGAATTTTCCCCATGACAACCCATACAGTGATGTATGGCTGAGCTGTCAGAAGTCAGCACAGGTCATAGTACCATGCCGGATATATACGGTGTGGGAAGGACCGAACGGAAGGATGTTTTGGAATTTTGAAGTACACTACGGAATGCAATGAGTGCAGCCAACTTCATATTGAAGACTACCTGTGTGATGATAGGGTGGAACCCGAAAGAAGCATGGGAGTGCAGAGTATTTCGTTTACGTCTTCCAAAGGCCAAAACGATGGCGATGAAGTTCCTGAAGGAAAATGGCAACCAAATCATGCAGTCTATCCGAGAGGGTACTTACAAGCCGAAACCTGTGCGGCGAGTGGAGATACCAAAACCGGGCGGAGGCAAAAGACTACTTGGCATACCAACAGTATTAGACAGAGTAGTGTAGCAGGCAGCAGCCCAGGTATTAAGTCCTATCTTTGAGAAGCAGTTCTCGGAATTAAGCTATGGGTTTAGGCCAGGAAGGGACGCAAAACAGGCGGTATTAAAATGCAAGGAATACATAGAAGCAGGCTATGACTGGACTGTGGATATTGACCTTGCAAAGTACTTTTACACCGTAAACCATGACAAACTGATGGGCCTAATCCATAAAACCATTAAGGATAGGGGAGTAATATCTCTTATCCGTAAATTCCTTCAGTCGGGTGTAATGATAAACGGAGTAGTAGTGGAAACGGAAGAAGGCTGTCCGCAAGGCGGCCCCTTAAGTCCGCTGCTATCCAATATCATGCTAAACGAGCTGGACAAGGAACTGGAAAGAAGGGGGCTTAAATTCTGCCGGTACGCAGATGATGTAAGCGTGTATGTCAGAAGCAAGAAAGCGGCAGAAAGGGTAATGGCCAGTACAACTAGGTATATCGAAAACGATTTGAAGCTTAAGGTAAACCGGGAAAAGAGTACTGTTGACAGGCCATGGCGGCTGAAGTTTTTAGGGTTTTCCTTTTACCGTAGAGAAGGCGGTATAGGGATAAGGGTACACCCAAAGTCGATAGCAAAGTTTAAGGCCAAGCTGAAGGATATAACCTCAAGGAGTAATGCAATGAGCATGGAACACAGGATATTTAAACTGAACCAGAGCATTACCGGCTGGGTAAACTACTTTGGCATGGCGGATATTAAAGGAATAGCTGCTAAACTTGATGTGTGGATAAGGCGCAGGATAAGGATGTGTTATTGGAAACAGTGGAAGAAAATCAGTACAAAGCACAGAAACCTCGTAAAACTAGGCATAGACAGCTACAAGGCGTGGCAGTATGCCAATACAAGGAAAAGCTACTGGCATACGGCCAATAGCTTTATCTTGAGCAAATCCATTACCAAAGAATACCTTAAAAGTTTAGGCCTAAAGTCAGTATCCGAAAGATATTCATTAGTCCATTAATATCTTTTCGAACCGCCGTATGCCGGACGGCACGTACGGTGGTGTGAGAGGACGGGGGTTAATCACCCCCTCCTACTCGATTACACTAAATGGGAATCCATATTTAAAGAGGGATTTTTACTTTTATGTAGAAATTTTATTGGTGTATGTTGGACTTTGCCGAAAGGAGCAATATAATGGGCAGAAAACAAAGGATAAGAGAAGAAAGGAAAGCTGCAATCGCAGCAGAAAAGTTTAAGCCGCCCGAAAGAAACAGCCTGTTCTGGACTGTTCTTGTTGGTCTGTGCGTTTTAATGCTGTATCCACCGTTTTTCAGGGGATTGTTCTTTTCCCGGGAGTTTTTACCTACCCATGCATATTCCGCACTGCTGTTCGGCCTGTGGTGGATATATAAGCTTTCGGTGAAGAAGGACACAAGCTTTCTCACATGCCCATTGGACTATGCGGTTTCAGGTATAGTACTGGCTTACGCTGTATCCCTGATACCGGCAGTTAACACAAGGGCTGCTGTGGGAGAACTTTTGAAAAACATAAATTACTTCATTGCCTTCTGGCTGGCGGCAGAGATGACCAAAGAGTTTAAAAAACCGCAGCTTTTGCTTAACACCATGCTGGCAAGCGCTATACTGGTGGCATTGCTTGGTATAGGGGCCGCAGCGGGGACATTTAACTATCCCGGGGCTTTTTCAGGGGGTAGGATATATTCGTCCCTTCAATACCCCAACACCCTGGCAACCTATATGATGGCCGCGTTCTTTATTTCCCTGACGCTGCTACTGGACTGCGAGCATAAATGGGGGAGATATGTCTATCCGGGAATAAACTTCACTTTGGTCCTGGTATTTATATTTACATATTCAAGGGGCGCTTGGCTTGCTTTCCCCCTAATAATGGCACTTTATCTTGTCGGACTATCGAAGGGTAAAAGAACTGCCGCCGCTGCTGTCTTCGTACTGACTTTGCTTCCTGCTCTTTTGTGCATGCAGGGCTTTAGCTCGGCCGTATCCGATGGTGCACAGGCGAAGGTATGGCTGTGGTACCTGACTGGGACTGCCCTTACTATCGGCCTGGCGCAGCTAAACATGTTCGCAGCCAAATACATATCACAGATTAACAAGAGAACAGCTATTGTCATCGTCGGCGTAGGTATTTTAGTTATTGCCGTGATTGCAGGTGTGATATTTAGCGTAAGGCAGCCCATTATACTTGCCCATTCGGTAGACGAAGAGGATAGCTGGAAAACCGTCAGAAGGGAAGTAAGAGGTATTAAGCCGGATACCGATTATACAGTTGTTCTGGATATTGAGTCGAATAACTCCGAAGAGAAACAATACTCCTGGCGGATTGTTATACAGAGCGTAAACGATAAAGGTGAAGCTGCCAGTATACTGACACAAACAGGGGGGCAGATCGACGGGGTGGAAACAAATGAATTTTCCTTTAAAACACAGCCGGACACCGAGAAAGTAAGGATAAATTTTTATAATCGTTATTCTAACACATATGCGGCCTATGACAATATAAACATCTATGAGGTTGAAGACAGGTCAAATCCTATACCGGTAATGACATCTTTCAAATATATTCCTGAAAATATAGTACAAAGATTCAGCAGGATAAGCCTTGAACAGAGCAGCGCCAGTGGTAGGTTGGAATTCTACAAGGATGCTTTCAAAATAATAAGGGACTATCCTATACTGGGTGCCGGCGGAGGCGGATGGGCATCTTTGTATCAGGGTTACCAGTCGCGCCTGTACTGGACAACAGAGGTTCACAGCTATTTTCTCCAGATGTGGGTGGAAACCGGTACCCTGGGTTTTGCTCTGCTTTGTGCAGTGTGCTTCATAATAGCCTACGAGATGTTTGGATTTTTGAGGAACAAAAATGCGGATACCAACGTCAAGAATTATATATGGGCAGCCTTTGTCGGAGCTTTTGCCATAGGCACCCACAGTGTCATAGACTTTAACCTATCCCTTGGTGCGGTGGCACTTTTTCTGTGGTTCCTTATAGGCATAGTAAGGGGGGGCATATCATATAGCAAGGAAGGCGCAGGCCGACAAGCAAAACCCAAAAGACATCCCAATCCTGCGGCTACAAGGTATTATTTCTTTGCCATACTTCCTGCGATACTGGTTATAGTACTTTCATTGAGTTTTCTGACCGGTGAGGTTAAGGCCAGACAAGCTGAGAAAAGACTGCAGGAAGGTTATATAACTGAGGCCGTTGAAGTGTACGATGCAGCTACAAGGCTTGACCCGTTTAATGCGGAATACAGGGTGAAAAAGGCGCAGGTTCTGGAACTTATTGCCCGGCATACCGAAGATGCTTCGTTAATGCAAAGGGCCGGGGAAGAGTACGGAAAGGCACTTAGATATGATAGATATAATGCAAAGAATCATTCAGTTGCGGGCTTCTACCATTTGAAAACCGGACAGGCACAAAAGGGATTCGAGCACATCGAAAGAGCAATAGAACTCCATCCCTACCTGACAGACTATTACGAAGAAAAAGCGTATGCCTATAAAGAACTTGTTGAATATATGATTGAAAACAGGAACCCGGAGGAAGCCGCTGAGTACATACGAAAAACGCTTTCGATAGCGGAGGATATGCGGCTTTTGAATGAAAAATCGTCACGACCTATCCAAATGACGTACCGGCTGCTCACAGACCTGGAGAAGCTTGCGTATATGGAAAAAGAGGTCGATAACAGGAGGATACACAGGATAGCCGACAGGATTGTGTTCGCAACCACCCGGATGTTTGATACTACAGGCGACCATATACCGGATTTCTGGAGGAAGGCAAACAGCGAAGGCGGCGCTGTTGAAACCCTGATAAAAGAAGAAGACGGCGAACGCATATTGAGGCTGGAAAACCCGGGTGATGGACTGGGTTATATATATACCGGGAACTTTGCGTTGCAGCCTGACGATTGGTACCTTCTGACCTTCAAAGCAAGGGGTAACATAACCCCGAATAACTTCAGGGTTTATACCCGTAGCAGGAGCGGTGAAAGTACCCAGGGGTCCATTAGTTCCATTAATGTGGCCGAAGAATGGCAGAAATACGAGCTTGAATTTCAGACCACTGAGGACATAGAGCCCGGCAACCAGTATATAAGGATAGACCACCGGGGAAACGATAGTGGTTACTTCGAAATAAAGGATCTTATCCTACGAGACTGGTAACACAACATAATTTATGGAGGATTTTGTGCTCTGGTATCGAAATATAAATAGTGTTGATATGAGATTAATGGGGGGCATATAGATGGAAACAAACGTTAACAATACATATCCCGATGAAATATCCCTGCGTGAGATAATAGAGGGAATTCTAAAGGGCTGGAAGCTGATCGCAGTTGTAACGCTTATAGCGGTTGTTATTAGTGCTGCGGTAAGCTTTTTTGTAATCAGTCCCAGCTACGAAGCATCTGTCACTCTTATAGCTTCTGCGGCTGCAAGGGTGGAAGCACCGCGGACAGAGAACGGAATCCCTGGGTTTTTGGACGCTATGACAGATCTGCCGAAGCCGACTCTTGATACATACAGGGAGCAGGTGAAAAACCCGGTTGTACTTCAAAATGTACTGGACGATTTGGGACTAGGCCCCGACAGGCTTACAAGACGTGGGCTGTCATCTAAAACATCGGTGGAGATAGTGGATAACACCAATTTGATAAGGATAAAGGTAAGGGACAGCGACCCTAAACTGGCGGCGGATTTGGCCGACAGCCTTGCTAAAAACTTTACCGAATACGTATCCGATTTGGCAAAGGAACAGGCGCTGACATCCTACCTGTACCTGGAGAAACAAATGAATGTGGAAAAGGATATGCTTGACCGGGCCCTTACTACCTACAAGGAGTTTTTGGCGCAGCCAAGGGGTGTGCAGGAGCTGCTGGCCGAGATAGACAGCAGGCTGATGCTTGTGACGGACTATACAATGCAGTATACGCAAAAGGAAGTGGAAGAAAAGGCAAAGAAGGCTGCCTTGGAGGCACTGCAGCAGGATATGGCAGAAACCGAGAAGGTACTGGTAACAAAGAAAAGCCTTTCGGAAGACGCTTTTTTGAACAGCGTGGTATCCGATGCTATAGGTCAGAGTTCAGCCCAAACAGGACAGATTTCGATGGAAAGCCAGGAGATAAACCCGAACTACCTGATGCTGGAAAGCTCAATATCTATCCTGGGGTCCGAATTAGCCATGCTGTCCAGCGAAAGGCAGAACATTAAGTCTCAGATTGACCGGAACTCCGCAGAGCTTGAGAAGCTGCAGGCGGAACTGGCGGAAAAACAGCACCAGGAGAATATCCTGAAGAGGAACATAGACCTGGCACAGCAGACCTACGATGCCTTTTACAGCAAGTATGAAGAGATAAGGATTACCCAATCCAGCCAGGTGGGCGAAGCAAGCATTGTGGTGGCCGCCCCGGCATCAGTACCATCCGTTCCGGCATCTCCCAACAAGCGGCTTAATGTGGTTATTGCTGGTGTGTTGGGATTAATGGTATCGGTGTTCTTGGTATTTATTAAGGATTACTGGGAAAAGACCGGACAGGAAATACATTAATTGAAAGGTGTTTTACAAATGACCAAACGAATCTACCTCTCATCGCCCCACATGAGCGATGAGGGCTATGAAATGCAGTACATA
>Ga0334900_1002263_pt1 | contig 17430 bp, 22 predicted proteins | sample GraSluR3_MG_2_FD_207231 | JGI IMG/M metagenome (GOLD analysis project Ga0334900, IMG submission 207231) | Sludge microbial communities from methane-producing bioreactor in Wageningen University, Netherlands - Granular Sludge_31_08-R3 | ecosystem: Engineered > Bioreactor > Anaerobic >...
GTTCTGTAACCGCTGGCAGTAACCAAAAGAGTGTTAATGGGATTATCAGCAATTTTATAGGCGAATTTACTAATGACGTTGGCTGTGGCAGGAGCTACCAGAATCAGATCATCAGCAGCATATTTAACATGCTCTATTTCACCTGTCAGTTTGGTGACCACATGTTCACCCGTGGCAAATTCCAGGGCATAAGGATTGATAATATCACAGGCCCCATCACTCATGAAACACTTGACCTGGAATCCTTTCCTTTTAAGCTCCCTGGCCAGTTTAACCGTTTCAACAGCAGACACACTACCCGTGACACAGAGAACTACTCGCATGAGATTTCAACCCCCTTTTTTAGAGACTATTTAATCCTCAAATTATTTATTACGGTCAATAACCACCAGTGTTTTCTCACCAGTTAACTCCTGAATTATACTATTTAAAAGATCCAGTTTAGCAGGTAATCGTCGGGCATCATCCCCTCGGACTCTTATTTTGTATTTCTCTTCCCCATCTGTCCCGTAAACTATGTTAATTCCTGAAATACGTGCAGGAGCTAATATGTCAGTGGCTACTGCCTTCAAATCAGAGTTTTCTCCTACAACTCTTACTTTTTTCTCCGCAGTTTTGGATATTTCCCTGACAATTTTACCACCCTTACCTATAAGTTTACCCACCTGGTCTTTTTGGGTGATGATTATTAACACATTTCCTATCTCTACGGTTCTTTTAAAACCGATTTTACCATCACCCACACGGTAGAGGATTTTTGCAATGTCCAAGTCAAGCTGACTGATTTCTCCACTTTTCAGCTTATTCTCACAACCTTGACATAACATTCCGCTCTTTAAACAGACATCGCATATTGGCAATTCCATTCTCCATTCCTCCTTATTATCTTATGTGGATAGTCCTAAAGGTGACTTAGGACAATTAATATTATAAACCTTCACAAAGCTTGTGTTTTTTGTAGATTAGACCAATTCAGTGAAATTTATAGGTTTTAGATGGTTAGTGTCCTTCGATAACAGCATTAACTTTAAACTAGCTAGAATGATATACAACCTAAAATTTCGTATTTTCACATGAAAGGCGAATTCAAATTACCACAGGATTCAATAAAATAAAAGCAGATTTATTGACTTATCCGTCCAGCATTCTGCCCTGTGAAGATGATATATCTATAACAGTTATACTGTCTCCAGTTTAACATATAAAATTTTTGTATGGATACAGCACTCTCATTCCACGAAACATGAACAATGTAATAGTAAAAAAAATAGTCTGTTAAGCGTTAAAAACAATAATGAGAGAAGATTATTTAAAAATCTCCCAGTTTGACTATGATAGTCTGAAAGTATTAATTACAAGGTCAAAATTAGCCTTCTGAGCATTATAATCTTCCACTTTGGCACCGCATAGTATTACGTAGATGTTTCCACCTTTTTGCAACCATACTGCCCGGTATTTCTTATTATTCCCTGATTCTGAAGAAGTATAAACAGTTTCATAAGCCTTGGCATTGTTTAGGGTGAAGTTTCCCACTGAAACCTTTGTTTTGCCTGTGTTGTTGAAGAACTTGGCATAGTTCTGCTCATAGGCTGTTTGAAGGTTGTAGTAATTGGTGTTATTGTATTTCTGAATGACCACCGAAGTTGTGGGTTTTCCATTCACTACGGTTTGAGGATCTCCCACAGCGGCCACTCCACCAGTTGAATTAACTTTTGCCAATCCCCAGGAATGAGGATACTGGAAAAATACACCACCCTTAGTGTAATTGTTGCTCTGGTTTGCTTTTTCATCATTGGTAATGCATCCTGAAACCAGGACTACCATGAAGAGAGTAGCCATTAGGATAATTGGGAGATTTCTATTCATTAAAACACCTTTAATTATATGGTTTTTAATTCAACTCTTATTTAAAATAGTTTTAGTGTAATCATCATTACTTTCATTCATTTTAATTTAATCCACCTAAGTTCCATTATGTCAAGGACTAAGGCCCTGGAGGTTCTGGTTCAGGTTTCGGCTCAGGTTCAGGCTCTGGTTCAGGCTTCGGCTCAGGTTCAGGTGTTGGAGTATTCGTAGGAGTAGTTGGAGTATAATCAACCGTGCGGGTGTAGTTGGATGTAATAATAGTGGTGTTATTGGCCACTGGTGGGAATGCACTGTCATTGACTAACATAGGAACTGAAGATATTTCTGACGGCTTATTTATGAACAGAAATCCCATAGATGTTCCCACAATCAATGCCAGGGCAATGAAGGCAACTAAACCCATCTGGGCCCTTTTACCAAACCATTCCCTTGTAGGTATCTCTCTGCCTTTAATGGAATTGGGATTAGTAATGTATTTTTTAAGCATTTCCTCTTTTTCTGCCTCTTCAGCCAGTTTTTTATTTTCATCTTCCTGTTCTGACCAGTGATCCAGGGTTCTTTCAGATCCCATTCTACCCTGCATCCGACGCACTCGATCGGCAGCATTTAGGGTTTCCATATCTTGCCCTAAATCTCTTTTTTGGGCAAAATATTCCTTTTTTGACATATTTCCCTGAGCATAATCTCTTTCAAGCTCTTCAAATTTTAATTCGAGCTTTTTTCTATCTGAAACTATTTTAAGCATCTCCTTCTTGAGGATATGATCCTAAAATCTTTATGTATCCTACCTTTGATCTTATCCTATTTATAACATTCATGATTTTTAAATCATTGTGATGGCCCTCTAAATCCACAAAGAAGATATAACTTCCCAGTTTCTCCTTGGATGGTCTGGATTCTATCTTGGTTAAATTTATTTTTTCACCAGCGAATTCTCCCAATATGTCATAAAGACCGCCGGGTCGGTCGTTAGATAAGCATAAAACTACAGATGTCTTGTCCCTACCAGTTGGAGCATGGTCCTCATGATCTATCACCACGAAACGGGTCTTGTTACTTGCATGATCCTGGATATCTTCTGCAGCGATTTTAAGCCCGTATAAAGTGGCTGCCCTGCGAGTTCCAATAGCAGCCGCATTTTTATGGTGTTTTATTATATCTGAAGCTTCAACAGTACTCCTTGTAGCCTGTGTACGAACACCCATCTTCTCCAGGAACATGCGGCACTGGGATAATGGCTGGTAATGGGAGTAAACCACTTCCACATCCTCCAGATCCGTTTCCGGATTAATTAATAGGTTGAGGCTGATGGGAATTATTATTTCGCCTTTGATTTTCAGGAGATATTGATGGGCAAGAAGGTCCAAAGTCACACCCACAGAACCTTCAATTGAATTTTCAATGGGAACAACACCAATATCAACTTCCCTTAAATGGACTGCCTGAAATACCTCAGGTATAGTGTCATAGGGCACCAGTTCCCCTCCCAGGGTAGATGCTGCTTCCTCAGTGAAGGTCCCTGCAGGACCAAAAAACCCGATTTTCATAACAATCACATAAACAGTATTTTGGACTTAATAGTGACAGATATAATAGTAATATTAGATAGGTAGTTAATATAATCCACCGTGGAGATAATTTTTAACCCTGTCATTGGTAGATTGGTGTATCCTTCTAATAACCGCTTTACCATCTTTGATCTCAACTAAGGTAGCCATCACCTTCAAATCCCGGAGATGACGGATGAATTCTTCAGCCTCATTTTGATTTTCCACTTCAATTACCAGATCTTCGGCGGCTACTTCACCATTTTCAACTCCTTTAATGGTTTCCAGCATGGGATAAAGTATTGATTCGCCCATCCTGAGAGCTCTTTTGGAGAGTTCATCTGTAGATTCGGCCATTTCATATGCCTGGAATCCTTCTCGAATGATCCTGCTGAAAAGAAATGCCTGAGCCAAGTCGAATGGATAGCCCAGAGCATATTCCAGTTCTGATGCCTGTGCCTGGGATGAAGTGTATTTTAAAGGCTCCAATTGCATCATTGGATCTTTCATCACTACTCCCTCCCTATTATTAGCCCCTAAATCTCTTACTATTTCTATAATCTTTTCAGGAGCTTCATCAACTGGGAATACCCCCAAAAGACGCACTGGTTCCAGTTCATACTCTCTGAGTAAATCTCTCTTTTCTTTCACAGGTAATGGTATGTTAGTCTGTTTTTCCCTTAAATCGAAGATTCTAAAACCTAGTTTTCCCACTTCAGGATAATAATGGGAGACATATGGATTTAATGTGCCTACCATCTCACCACATATCACCATTTCCGGATATTTCTGGAAAAAATCCTCTAAATCTAAAATTTCTTTTGCTTTACGAGTGGTGTAAGGACAAATATAACCCCCCCTGGTAAAAGCGATGATATTATTATCTATTTGAGTTATCCGGACGTTGTAGCCATTCATCTTCTCCTCAACGGCCACTTCCTTAAGGAAATGCTTCTTCAGCGCCGGTTTTAGCATTAATGTCCTTCTAATCTTTGGAAAACCTCTTATAACTTGGATAGTCTCCCCATTGATTACCATTGTCCCGGATTCCACTGATCCTAACCCTTTTCTAAACTGGATAGCATCCAGATTATGTTTCTGGTAATTCTTGATAATTCCCTTCCAGTATGCTTCTTCTAATTTATGTGAAGATATGTTCAGGATTTTAGATATCTCTTCCTGGGCTAGTAGAGGTGGAATGTTTTTTTCTCGCATATTAAGTCTTAGTTTTCTTATATATTTTAAAAAAAGTAAAATTTAGGGATCAATCCCCATGATTACTACAATCTTTAGACTTTTTCCAGTTCCACAATCAATTTCAAAAAGTCGGTTTTGGTGATTATCCCTTTCATGCCCTGATCATCAGCAACAGGAATTCCACTGAAGTTATTATCCAGCATAATCATTGCTGCTTCTGATACTGGGGTTTCTTCAGATATGGTTTTGACGTTTTGGACCATAACATCTTCCACCAACAAGTTACGTATCCTTGCAGGTTTATATTTGTCTGGAACTACTTTACGGAATGACATCATTGCCAGGGCTATGTCCTTGGCTGTTATCATTCCCTGGAGTTCACCATTTTCAGTTACCGGTATTCTACCAATTTTTTTATCGATTATGATCCTTCTAGCGTGCACCAGTCGATCCTGTGGTTCAATGGTTGTTAAATCTGTGTTCATCCTTTCTTTTACGGTTATTTCATTATAAGGCTTTCCCTGGCAGGTTTCCAGGAAGTCGCTTTTGGTGATCATTCCTACTATGTCTCCAGATTCAACTGCAATCAATCCACCAATACCATTTTCCAGCATAATTTCAGCAGCTGTTGACAGTGCCTGAGTAGGATCGGCAGTTACTGGTTGGGGAGTCATGACCGTTGATACATGAAAATGAGATGGTGGCAGATTACCGTATTTTGATGATCCCAGTCTTAATGCGATATCTTTTTCAGTTATTATACCTACGAGTTCTTTTTGATGGTTTTGGTTGGTGTTTATTACGGGTAGTCGGGATATTTTATGTTTTTTCATTAATTTGAATGCGTCATGAATGTTCTGGTCTTTATCAACCACTACAACATCTTTCGCCATTATATCTTTGACATGCATTTTTTATATCCCCTTGATTATTGTATTCCTTTGATAATGTCGGTTTTAGTTATTATACCCACAAGTTCGTCTTCACTCACAACTGGAATCCCACTGACATCATTCTTTATCATTATATTAGCAGCATTAGCTGCGTCGTCATCAGGGCTAATTTTTATAAGGTCATTGGTCATGATATCCCCTGCAGTAACCATTGACACTTCCCTGACATTTCTTTTCTCCTGACCCTCGATTTTGCGCAGGAATGCGATTTTTTCTATACTAATTCCAGTTTCAGGGTCTTCTACATTGGCAAATGATATATTACCGGACGTTATTATTCCTATAGGCTCTTTATCCCTAATTACTACTACTTTACCTATTTTGTGGTCTTCCATTATGCTTATAACATGACCTATGCTGTGGTTTTCGTTGACAGTCAATACCTCACTGGTCATGAGTTGGGATACTTTCCATTTTTTTGGGAATTTTTGACTGTAGAAATCCATGAGGTCACTTTTGGTTATTATCCCCACTACTTCATTATCATCGACCACTGGCAGGGAGCTTATGTTGTTTTTGATCATGAGTTCAACAGCTTCCCGGAGTTCACGGAAAGGAGTTATAGTTACTGGGTGGGAGGTCATTACCCTGTGGATTGATATCTTATCTATGGGTCTCCTTTTCCATTGGGGTCCATTAGCCCTCATTTTTCTTATTAAATCTTTTTCAGTTAGGATGCCCACTGGTTTGCCTTCCTGGTCAACCACTAAAATACGGCTGTAGCCGTGTTTGAGCATGAGGTTTCGGGCGTGACTTACTTGTTCGTTTTCTTCAGCTAATATTACTTCCTCGTTCATTACATCCTCGATTTTCATCATGCTGTTCGCCCCTAAAAAATTTATATTAGCCATAATTATGAAATTACGGCTTTTAATATATCACTTTCGGTTATTATTCCTTTTAAATCACTGTTTTGTACTACTGGAAGTCCTCCGATTCCTTTGTTTTCCATTAGATCACAGACATCTCCAAGGTGACTCATGGCGTTGGTAGTGATCACTTTTGATTCCATGATTTCAGTTAGGGTTGTGTTGAGAATTTCTTCAGCACTGTTGGTTATCATGTGTTCGAAGGCACTGTTTTTTCCCAGGAATTCCAGTATATCGGTTGCTGTGACGATTCCCACAATTTTTTCTTTCTCAGGGTGGGGTGTTTTTCGCTCTTCACCCACAACTGGGATTCTACGAAGCTTGTTTCTTACCATGATCTTGGATGCTCCTTCAATACGTGTGCCCGGGGTGGTGGTTATTACATTTTTTTGCATGTGGTCCTCAACCACTTCATCATTAAGTACTCCTGCCATCAGAAGTACAAAATCTCTTTCAGAGACTATTCCTGCTATTTTATGTTCTGAATCTATAATTGGAAGAGCCCCAACTCCTTTAGTTGTCATTTTAGTCACTGCAGTGGTTATGGAGTCTTTGGTGTTGATGGTTTCAACGTCACGAGTCATTATCATCTTAACTGGTTCATTTATGGCTGCAGGGAAGTTGTCTTTGTGTTTTTTTTCCAAAATCTTATATTTGTCCCCACCTCCTAAAAAATCCAGAATATCCATGGAGGTAACTATTCCCAGGAGCTTTTCACTGCCAGGATCAGTTATGGGAAGTCTTCTGAACTTGTTTTTTACCATTTTTTCAGCCGCTTCCTTTATGGTGGCTGTTTGAGGTGCGGTTACCACCTTTTTAGTTGCTATGCTCATCACATCTCCCTCATGCTGGGAGGCGTGGGTCTCAAATTCCAATGAACCGCGGTCCATTGACTTCACCAAGTTTATGGTTTCTTTTTTTCTCATCTATACACCTCTATAAAGAAATAACCTTAAATTGTTGATTATTTTTATGATAATAATATCCATGATAATGACTTTTTAGATACTCTAAAAACAGTTTAGCACCCACTTTGGACTTAAATGATAATGGGAACATCAGTTGAGATACGACCATAAAATATCTTCCCTTGAAACTATACCAACTAGATCGGCTTCTTTAGCTCTTCGGGGTTCTTTTTTAACATATATTGGATTTTTTACAACGGGTAGACGTCCAATATCATATTCCAATAATATTTCAGCGGCCTCGTGAATGGTTGTGCTGGTTATGGCCACTACTGGGGGGGTTCTCATGATCTTCTCCACCATAACTGCCCCTCTGATCTCATGAGATTGGGATTCGCGATTTATTCGAACATGACCAGATTTGATAATGTCCATTCTGGTGATAATGCCTAAAATTTTATCTTTTTTTATCACCGGAAGACCAGAAACCCCATTATCATCCATTCGATTCCAGACATGATGGATTAGATCATCATGATTGCATGTGACAATAGAAGAAGTCATTATACCTTCCAGGGCTTCGTTATTGGGGAGTGATCCGTTGTAGAGTAATTTCCTTAAAATATCAGCTACCGTTACTATTCCCACCAGATGCATATCATCATGGGACTCCACTACCGGGGCGTATACCGTGCCAGCTTTTAATATCTCGCCAATAAGGGAGTTTATATTCATATCAGGAGTGGAAATTACTAGGGGAGGTTCCATTATACCCCTGGCATCAATGTTGGATTTAGTTGAGGAGATATTCAACATGTCCCCGCGAGTAATAATACCTTCCAAACGGTTCCCAGATACGACAGGTATTGTTCGGAATCCATCTTCCCGGAAAACAGATCTTACTTTAGTGGCATGGGTATCCACGGATACGGTGACAGGATCCGGGGTCATTATTTGTCCCACCGGGCTCAAGATTATTCACCTTCTAGTTCGTCTTTACACTCCTCACACACGTACTTCCCATCCACTTCATCAAGATATTCAATGTAATTCCCGCAAACTTCACATGTTCCAGGTACGGATTTTTCGTTAGAAGAATAATCAATCTGGTTTTCCATCCTGGCGTTTTCCACCAGTATTTCAGTCAATTCTGGTGAAACTGTCATGACATCAGTGGATGTTAATATACCTACAAGAACCCCATTATTCACTACTGGCAGCCTTCTTATCTTGTTTTTTGCCATTGTTCTTGCAGCTTCATTGAGGTCGCTACCAGGGTCTATTTTAATAAGGTTTTTTGTCATGACCTGCTCAACTGTCATTTTACTGGCCTGAATATCCCTTGAAACAACCTTGCTTATAATATCGCTTTCAGTAACCAGTCCTTCTGGTTCTGAGTTGCTCTTAATAATTAAACTTCCAATACCCTTTTGACTCATTATAGCCGCAGCTTGGGCTATACTTGTATCAGGATCTACAGTTATTACACTTGAAGTCATTGCATCGTGTACAGTCATTTGTGTGTCCATTTCCATCTATATACCTCCTATTTCAGTTTAAGAAGCTTATGAACCTGGGGTATAGTTAAAATGTTTAGATGTTCTCCTGCTTTCTCGGAAATTTCCAGTAACTTCTGAGTTTTACCATCCCAGTAATCCAGAGGACTGGAGGGCTGAACAACCAGGGGCAATTTGGATGTATCAGAGATTTCATCCTTTATTCTGGCTGCTATCGAGCTCACAGTGTCGGCTTGTGTTGAGGGTTGTACTACCAACTTACAGTAAGTATTTATCCCCTCTTCTATTAATATCTTTATGGATTCAAGCTCCTTATTCATGAGATCTTCCCAGTCTAAAACTGCCTCATGTTCAGGTAATTTTATATCTAATGAAACATAGTCTACTAATTCTGTTAATTTAGTGATTTCATCTGGTAAAGAACCATTTGTCTCTAAGAGTGTAGGTAAATTGTATTTTTCTAAGAAATTCTTAATAAAATCAGCGTGTAGTAATGGTTCTCCGCCTGTTAACGAAATAGTATGAAAATCAGGTGTTATAAGTTTATATATTTGTTCATACAACGTTCTAATGTCAAATTCGTTTCCATAATTGGAATCACGACTTAAAGGCGTGTCACAGTAGTTACAGTTGAGGTTACACCCGGAAAACCTTACGAAGACTTGTCTTCTGCCTAAGAGTATTCCTTCACCTTGAATACTGGAAAAAATTTCAGAAATATGGGCTTTTATATTTATTCCCCCATTATTCTGCATTTTTTGTGAAACAGGCCCCTTGGCCTATGCCTTCATTCACACATATCTCCAAGGTTTTGATACCAGCCTCTTCCCGTGCCAGAGCCTGGAAAAGATTTTCTGCAAAGTACTCTGACATTGCTTCAGCAGAAGTAGAAGTCAGTGGAAGGAGGCAGCAGTCTTCTATGGGAATTTTGTATTCTTTATCCCTAATAGAAAATTCTACGAACTTATCCACATTTTTAAATTCTATTTCTTTGCTTTTTTCTGGTATGAGTAGTTTATGGTCCAGTTTTTTGCATATTTTCCTTACAATTCCCTTGACAGTTTTAAAGTCCACCACGAATCCGAATTCTCCACCACGTTCCCCCTCTACTGTTACATCCACGTGGTATGAGTGTCCGTGTATTCCACCGCAGAACTCGTGGCATGGGATCATATGCGCAGATGCGAAGCGTAAATTCGCGTGTATTCCATTGATAATTATTTTCATTTCATGACCTTCTTCTATGACTCAAATGAATTATAAATTTATAAATTTAATTGAATAAGACATATGATTTGATTAAAATACTCTGGTTTTAGCAATATCTTCTTCTATGTCCTTTATCTCATCAATATAGGTTTTTGATATTTTATCAGGGAGTTTAGAAATATTATCCATGTCAAGTTCTCTCGAACATTCCAGCAATCCTGCTGTTTTTACGTCTTTCGGTGTTCCCGTGGTGGTGAGGTTCATGGCAAAGTGGATCTTCATACTGCTAGCTGAACAGGTGGCAATGGAGACTGTGAGCTTTCCATCATCACAGTAAAGATCATCCCCTTTTCTATGGGTTTTAATACCCATGTTTTGTAGTAAATCCAGGACAATCATAACTAGAATTCTTTGCCTATGATAACAAAGTCTCATATCAGCTGGTTGGACATCGAAGTGTTCAATGACAAAATGGATCATTTCATCTGATTTAATCTCCAACCCCACATCCTCATAATCAATCAACTCGTCAGACTTGATATCCATTGGCCCTATCCAGCTTACAATACTGGAACCCTTAACTCCTAAATTCTGGAAAGCCCACATTGGTTTAATCTGATTACCATCATATCTAAGACCTGGTTCGAGTTTCATCAATTTCATAATAAATCACCTTCAGTCATTTACTTGAAAACCTAGTTGGATCATGTTCTTACTCTTGCAGAATCACTAGTTCATTATACCCAGTTTCAGGGTCGAATTCTCGTTTAAAAATCATATCTGAGTCTAAGATACATAATTCAACTGTAGTATTTACTGGACTACCTTCCATCAGATGACCTCCAGTAACGTTACCACTATCATCAGCAACTGCCAGGTGAATGTGAACTCCGTTAATAGCTATGGTCCCGGTGGCAGAAACAATCTCCAGTGGTCCGGATATGACATTTTTATTGCCATCAGCCATTCGGAGAACTATTTTATCAAGACTGCCCACCATACAAATGATTATACCTGATTTTATATTTTTTCTGTCCCTGATATCTTCCAAAGACTTTTTAAGGTCTTGACCAGGTATTAGTCTTTTAACTATCATATTTAATAATGTTGCCCTTCATTAAATTAATGCATGCGAGCCAGAGTCCGAGATTTTATCCACACCCAAGACGATCTTTTCTTTGCTACCACCACTTACCTTCATCCTAATGACAGGATACTTTCATTTTTACGCTACATCCCAGATCCTAAAGGGGACCGATCCACTAATGATTCTAGATATAGTAAAGTGGATTCGAAACAGGCCTACAACTTTTTAGATGATAGTTTTCCAGAATACCTGTTTGACTGTGAAGTGACGGGGGTTGAAATGATGGGTGTTCCAGCAGGGAAAGTGAGAGAGATATTAAGCCCCGTAGAACGTTTAAAAGAAATCATAAAGCATCCTTCTCCGGATGAACTTCTTCTAAAGGTTGTTAAAGTCTCTGATGTCTTCCAAGATGAGGCCGGAATTAGTCAAAAACATTTGGGCATCTCTGGATCGGTACTGCCCGGCCTGTACAACTCCCAAGTTTCTGACATTGATTTTGTAGTTTACGGCCTTAAAAATCACCAAAAAGCAATAGAAACATTTGAATATATGAAAAATGATGATGATAATGATTTGAAAGGCATATCAGATGATTACTGGGCTAAACTTTATGAAAAACGTATTAAAGACTCTACATTGAGTTTTGATGAGTTTAAGTGGTATGAAGAACGCAAGAATAACAGGGGAGTGGTTGATGGTACTCTATTTGACATTTTAGCCACCCGAGAATGGGATGAAATTCAAGGAAAATTTGGTGAAGACACTTATGAACCCTGTGGGACTGTAGAAATAGAGGCCACGGTAAGTGATGCATTAGCTGCCTTTGACAATCCCGCTGTCTACCAAGTGGAAAACGTTAAGATAATAGAAGGCCCTCATGTGCCGATAAATGAAGTGGCGTCTTACACACACACTTATTCTGGCCAAGCCAGGGATGGGGAGATTATAACTGCCCGAGGAAAGCTGGAAAAAGTTATGGGCAAAACAACATATTACCGTTTGATTGTGGGAACTACCAGAGAATCTCTGGGCGAATACATTAAATTGAAATATCTAAAGTTATAAAAAAAAGGATTGATGCCGTCAATGAAAACCGCAGCAACTTGGAAGGAATTGGGAAGGAATATCAATGAATAAAACTATCAACATTGGACTTATAGGATTTGGAACCATTGGAAGTGGGGTAGTGGCCACTTTAAACCAGAACAGTAATCTTATTGAAGAAAAAGTCCATGAAAAGGTTATACTAAAAAGAATTGTAGATCTGGATATAACCACTGACCGTGGTGTGGAAGTAGATTCAAAGATTTTATCCACCAATGTCGATGATATCCTGGAAGATGATGAAATTGACATCGTCATCGAACTTGTCGGCGGTTATCAACCAGCATTAAGTTTCATTTTAAAGGCTATGGAAAACGGTAAACACGTGGTAACAGGTAACAAAGCCTTGCTGGCAAAACACTGGCAGGAAATCATTAACTGCGCAACTAAAAACCAAGTTAGGGTGTGTTTCGAGGCCAGTGTTGGTGGAGGAATCCCCTTACTTGCACCATTAAATGATGGCTTGGCTGCTAACAATATAAAAACAGTTTATGGAATTATCAATGGAACAGCCAATTACATATTGACTAAAATGGCCGATGCTGAACTTGACTTTGATGTGGTCCTGAAAGAGGCCCAGCTAATGGGTTACGCAGAACAGGACCCTACTTTTGACATTGAAGGTCATGATACTGCCCAGAAACTTATTATACTGAGCATGTTGAGCTTCGGAATTTATGTGGAACAGGACAATTTCCATGTGGAAGGCATAACCAAGATCACCCCTGATGACATAAAATTTGCCAGGGAAGAATTAAACTCTGTGGTTAAACTGTTAGCAATAGCCCAAGTTGATGATGAAGGTGAACTTGAGATAAGGGTGCATCCAACACTTGTACCTCAAAATCATCTATTAGCATCGGTGAATGATGTTTTTAATGCAGTTTACATGGTTGGTGATGTTGTGGGTCCAGTGCTTATGTATGGACAGGGGGCCGGCATGATGCCCACTGCCAGTGCCGTGGTAGCGGACTGTATAGACATAATTCAGGATATGGAAAGACCAGTAGACTACGGGCCTTCCCAGGGAAGGGTAAAAAAGATTAAAGAGATGTCCGATGTGGAATCCAAATATTACATGCGAATAACTGCATTAGACAAAACAGGAGTTCTTCACTCCATATCAGGCATTTTAAGTGATCATGATATAAGTATTGAATCTGTGAGCCAGAGAAAAGCAGATCATGGCGAAGCTGTTCCTATATTCATGGTAACCCATCACTCCTTGGAAAAGAATATGAAAAAAGCCATTCAACTTATTGATAAACTGGATTTCGTTAAAGAAGAAACATTGATAATTAGATTGCTTTAAAAAGCCATTAAATATGATTTTTGAAAAAATGGAAAAAATAGATGTTGAATTTAAAAAAGTGGTTTAGATCAGGACCTGATCATTGTTAAAATCATTTTATATCTTTCTAGGGCATGTAGGGCGTGTGGTTCATCAGCAGGCATTATAATCATGTCCCCCCTTTCCAGGATATTCTTTTTGCCAGAAATGGTTATTTCTGCCTTTCCATCAATTACTTGAACCATAGCATCAAAAGGAGTTGTGTGTTCGCTTAATCCTTCCTCCTTATCAAAAGCGAATATGGTTACTGTGCCAGTTTCCTTACGTATTATTTCTCTACTAACAACAGCGCCTTCCTGGTAGTCAAGTAAATCTTCCACATTTATAACAACTGATTTTAGTTCATCAGACATTTTATATCACCCCAATTTAACATATTATGTTTAAATACATGAGCATATATTCCGCTTCAATAGTTTCAACCTTCTTCCATGAACTCAATTAATGTTTGCAGATAGCTAAAGAAGTTAAGCATTGAATCTACATAGTCCCTGGCATCGTCAACATCATTGACGTCAAAATCGTTTTTAGACAGAACATCGTCAAACCGGGCTTCCACATCTTCCCGAATGGAGCTTAAAATGAAATTCATTAGATCATTCAAATTTTCGGACTTGACTGCCTGGTTGGCCATGACAATAATGGGTTCCCCATTTATATAGGCAGGTTTGAGTCCTGTGTAAGATATGCCTCTGCCTTTCAGATGTAACCTCACCGCAGTTTCAAAGAACCAGTAGTCAGCCAGTTCAGCAGCATCTCCAGATAGCTCCCTTACCACAAGGGTTCTCTCAAAAGCATCTTTCAACTCATCCTCATATTTTTCCTTAACAAATGGAAGCACATAATTAATGTTTTCCATTTCCAGAGCCTCTTCAGCTGCTTTGACAACCAACCCATCCATACGATCACAGTGGAGTGCCATGTTTTTCACCTCTTGAAATACACCCTGAATCTTATTCTAAACCAGATAATTTCTCAGATATTGTATTAAATCCTATTTAACAAATCATTGAGATATATTTATTAATATAACCGTCATTACTCACATAACAGGCAGTTACAATAATTCTAGTCCAGTGAGTGCAGGTTAATATTTGTTGGCAATGAGTATTAAAATTATTTCAAACCAAGCTGTTAATCTATGCCCTGCATATAGACAGATAATATAATATAAATTTATGAACATATTATAACTGGTGATATCATGGATGAAAAAACTGAGGAACTCCTTAAAAAGTGCGAAACTGTGGAAGACACCAGCATTATGGGCGTCTGCAAAGGCCTGTTGACTATGATGGCCGAAAAAGATGTGGTAATCGAAGATAAAGAAGGACAGACTTATCTGGACATGGCAGAAAATCTCAAACCCCGTGATGTGTCACTAGTGTTGCAGTTAGCCCTGAAAGTCAGGGAAAGTGGAGACATTACCGACGTTGACCTTAAAAATGAAGCGAGCAGACTCATCAGAGCCATAGAAATGAGTTAAAATATCCAAAAATAAAACTAAGGGAAAATGTGACTTTTTCCTTTTTGAAAATTTATTTTATATTCCTTTAAATAATTTAGAATATTCTTTTCCCTAATTTTTTAATATCAAATATGGCGGTGTCTGCCACTGCCATTACCGCCATCACTCCCGCCTGTATAGGGTCAGTGACCACCAGATCTGCCTCTTTAGTAACACTACCTGGCATGTTGAGGCTGATGATAATGACTTCATGGTCTTTTTTGATCTCTTTAATAGCTTCAGTTATTTCACCACCCATTAGAGATCCAGCCAGAACCAGGGCACCTACCCTGGGAAGTCTTCCAACAGCAGATACAGCTTCTCTAAGGTCTTCTTCACCCACAAGAGGAATAGTATCCACACTGATATGTTCACCCCTGATGTTATGGCGATCTGCCTCGGTAATGGCTCCTTGAGCCACCATGGCCACTTGTGCACCACCACCCGTGATTATGATCCTTTTACCGAAAACATCCTGGAGGGTAGGGCATTCTTCGATATTACGTACGGCTTCAACCCTTGATATGTTCTCCATTAACTTTTCCACATTTTCAACTGCCTCTAATTCCATATATAATGAGGCATGGTATTTGTCTTCAATGAACATGTGGGTGTAAGTAATGTTAATCTCACACTGGGCAGTTAATTCAGTTATGTCCCGCAGTACTCCCGGTTGGTTAACAGCTTTGATATTTATGGCAACTTGGCCCATACTTGATCTTCCTATTAATACTAGTTTTTTCTTGGGCTTGATTCTAAATTAAACTATCGATATTAAGTTAAGTAGTAATTTACAATTTCTGACATTGAGGACAAATATACGAGGATGTACTTCCGGTTTTAATCTTTTCAATGGTACCTCCACACTCCGGACAGGGTTTACCCTCGTTATAGGCCACCAGGAAATGTTCCCGTCCAAATCCATAATTTTGACCATAGAAATCTTTCTCATAAGCTAATCCGCCTAATTCAATGGCATTTTGTAGGTTATGCTGGATAATATTGTGAAGATGATCCACTTTAACAGGTTTTAAAGTATTAGCCGCTGTTTGTGGGTGCAATCTAGCCTTAAAAAGTATGTCATGTATGTAGACATTCCCTATTCCCGCTATTTTCTTCTGGTTTAAGATGAGGTTTTTTATCTGGGAACGTGCCTGGCAGAGTTTTCTGAAGTGTTCTAGCGTGAATTCATTATCCAGAGGCGAAATTGCAATGTCTTTAGTGGCTTTACGTTCGGGTAACTCTTTCTTCTGTAGTAGTTCTGCCCGCCCTATCCACCAGAATTTACAGGAAAATGAGGATCCGTCGATGAATTGGAAATAGCACTGATATTCCTCGGGAGATTCGCTTCCGGATTCATGGAATAATATGTCTGCACCCATACCCAAATTCAGGAGCAAATAGTAATCATCAGATAACTGGATGAAAATCCATTTACCCTTATTATAAACCTTAATAACCTTTTTACCCCTGATTTTCTCCATAAATTCATACGCAGGCATGTTTATAGATTTTTCTTGACGAAGCTCTCCTGCTAGAAATTCTTTGGAATTAAGTTTTTCATTCATTTGCTTGGTTAGGATTATGATTTCCGGTAATTCGGCCATATTTTACACGTCCTCACATATTTAGGATATAAAATTGTTTATTATAAAAATGGTCGTTATAGAGTTGTTTTGAGATTTAAAATATATTGCCCGGTTGATTTTACAAAAGAATTAATATCCTGATTTTTTACCAGTTATATTATCTATGTTAACTTTAATCACTGCGACTTTGTTAACTGCATCATCTGAATATTCAAAAGAAGTTTCTGGAGAATATTTCCTCATAATAACATTTAAAGCATCTTTTTTCTCGGAGATATTGCTAATTAAATAGGCTTTACCCTGCCCAATTAGGCTCAAATATTTCATACCCCAATTACAGGGACTTTCCGATACCACCAGCTCGGTTTTGATGTCCATCTGGAAACATATGTTGTTATTTTGCTTTAAAATTTTAATTTTACGGCCTTGAGATGCTGAATGGAGATACAAGGTATTTTCTTTATAACCAAAATTCATAGGGACCACATATGGTTTAGTACCATCTATTAAACCTATTCTACAAACATCAGCTTTTAGAAATATTTTTTGGATAATTTCCGGGTCCTCTATTTCTTTATCACTTCTCCTCATGTCAGTTCTCCCTTCTCATAAAATTTATAAAATATACTTTAGGGTCTTAGATTTTTCAGGTTTCGGAAAGCTTTTGCAGGGCTGTTTTGGAGTTGTAGCCTAGTGTTGTGATGAGTCCTGCTAAAAATACAATTA
>Ga0334900_1002270_pt1 | contig 17394 bp, 15 predicted proteins | sample GraSluR3_MG_2_FD_207231 | JGI IMG/M metagenome (GOLD analysis project Ga0334900, IMG submission 207231) | Sludge microbial communities from methane-producing bioreactor in Wageningen University, Netherlands - Granular Sludge_31_08-R3 | ecosystem: Engineered > Bioreactor > Anaerobic >...
AGATATAGCCGGAATTTTTTTGTCTGATGATATGCAGGGTGTACAAAGGCAGGCTGGCTTTATAGCTGCTTTAAAGAAATATGGTGTTCCAGTAAATAATGAACTTATAGGTAATTATGCCACTGAACAAATGTTTACTTATCCCTACCAGTTTACAAAAAAATTATTGCAGAAAAAAAGTAGGCCGACAGCAATATTCTGTTATAATGACCAGATTGCAATTCAGGTAATTGAAGCTATCCGCAAGAACAATTTAAAAATACCAAAAGATATTTCGTTAGTAGGATATGATAATTCTAATTTAGCAGTTGCTACTGAGATTAAATTAACTACAGTTAATCATCCTAAAGAGGAAATGGGACAACGTGTTGCCAATATGATAGTGCAAATGATTAATGATGAGATAGCAAATCCTTATTACGTTTACAAACCTGAGATTATAATTCGTAACTCCTGCAGAGCTATCTAAAAATGAGATGTCATTTTTGGAATGTAAGAAAAGGAGAAAATAATTATGATTATAGATTTTAATAATTACAAGATTTGGTTTGTTACCGGGAGTCAGGACTTATATGGAAAAGATGTTTTAATGTCGGTCGAGAATAACGCTAAAATAGTTGTAAATTATTTTTCCGATTCTGAATTACCTGTAGAAATTGTTTTTAAGCCAGTGATGACAAATCCAGAAGGTATCAGGGAATTATGTCTGGAAGCAAATAAAGACCAGCGATGTATTGGTTTAATTTTTTGGATGCATACCTTCTCTCCTGCTAAAATGTGGATTTCAGGATTAAAATTTTTACAAAAGCCTTTTGTGCATCTTCATACCCAATTCAACAGAGATATTCCCTGGGCAGAAATAGACATGGATTTTATGAATCTTAATCAATCTGCCCATGGAGACAGGGAATTCGGTTTTATTGTAGCCAGAATGAGGTTAAATAGGAAGGTGATAGTTGGCCACTGGCAAGACCAGGAAGTTTTGAAAAAGTTGGATACCTGGATAAGGGCTGCAGCAGCCTGGCATGATTCCCAGGGAGCTAAAATAGCTCGTTTCGGTGATAATATGAGAGAAGTTGCAGTTACTGAGGGAGACAAGGTTGGAAGTCAAATAAAATTAGGTTATTCGGTAAATGGCTATGGTGTTGGGGTCCTGGCGGAGCACATAAAAGAAGTTGACGATTCTTCTATTGAAAGACTAATCAGGGAATATGAAGAAAAATATCTGGTTGAGGATGATTTGTTAGAAAAAGGTAAGAAAAGGAAATCATTATATGAAGCTGCCCGAATAGAGCTGGGATTAAGAAATTTTTTAGAAGAAGGAAATTTTAAGGGTTTTACTACAAGCTTTGAAGATTTGTATGGATTACCACAGCTACCGGGCATTGCTGTACAGAGGCTCATGAATAATGGATATGGTTTTGGTGCAGAAGGTGACTGGAAAACTGCCGCATTGGTAAGGGCAATGAAGGTCATGGCTTTTGGTCTTAAGGGCGGAACTTCATTTATGGAGGCATATACCTATCATTTAGAACCGGGAGATATGAAGGTAATGGGTGCTCATATGCTGGAGATTTGTGAGTCAATTGCCAGCAAACGTCCTGTTTTAGTGGTAAAATCGCTTTCGATTGGAGGCAAAGAAGACCCGGCAAGGTTAGTGTTTAGCGCATCTTCAGGAGAGGGAATTAACTCCTCGATAATTGATATGGGCAATAGATTACGAATGATTGTTAGCAAAGTAGATGTTGTTAAGATTGATGAAAAGTTACCAAAATTGCCGGTTGCCAGGGCAATCTGGAAACCAGTTCCGGATTTAAAAACAGCTATTACAGCCTGGATATTGGCAGGAGGAGCTCATCACACTGGATTTAGCCTGGCAGTGACTGCTGAGCACATGGAAGATTTTGCAGAGATAGCAAATATAGAATTTTTACTAATTGATAAAGATATTAAAATCCATGATTTTAAGAAAGAATTGAGATGGAATGAAGCTTATTATAAAAATAATAGTTTCTAAATGTTGAGTCTAAAATGGGAAAATTATGGAGGGAAACAAAATTTTCTATAATAGGAAGGAGTCGACAAAATGAGTAGTTATATTCTTGGACTTGATTTTGGAACTGATTCGGTACGGGCTCTAATTGTGGAAGCAGAAAATGGTGAAGAGATTAGCAGCGGAGTAGCTCATTATTCTCGCTGGAGCGAGGAAAAGTTCACAGATCCTCTACAAAGCCAATTTCGGCAACACCCCCTTGATTATCTGGAAGGAATGGAAAAATCTATCAAAATTGCTTTAAAGCCCTGTGATAAAAATATTAGAAAGAATATAAAAGGTATAGGAATTGATACTACTGGTTCAACGCCCTGTGCTGTTGATAAAAGTGGTACTCCTTTGGCCCTCAGGGAAGATTTTAAAGATGAACCAGATGCCATGTTTATTCTATGGAAAGACCATACCGCAGTACAGGAGGCATCTGAGATTAATAACAAAGCCAAAAATTGGGGTGGTATTGATTTTACCAAATATGAAGGTGGTGTATATTCTTCTGAATGGTTTTGGGCAAAAATATTACATGTTTTACGAAAAAATGAAAAAGTAAGAAAAGCCGCCTTTTCCTGGGTAGAGCATTGTGATTGGATACCTGCTGTGTTGACCGGGAATACAAATCCCCTTGAAATAAAAAGAAGCCGTTGTGCCGCCGGCCATAAGGCAATGTGGCATGAGGATTGGAGCGGTTTGCCGGATGAGAGATTTTTAAAGGAACTGGACCCCTTATTAATTGGACTTAGAAATCGATTATTTAGAGATACTTTTACTTCCGATAAAACAGCAGGTGGATTAAGTGAAGAATGGGCGAAAAAATTAGGTTTAAAAGCAGGAACTGCGATAGCAGTAGGAGCTTTTGATGCTCATATGGGGGCAGTAGGCGGAGGAGTAAAGGAAAGAATATTAGTAAAAATAATGGGAACATCTACCTGTGACATCATGGTAGTATCTAAAAATATAATTAAAGACAGGTTAATCAAGGGAATCTGCGGACAGGTAGATGGTTCGGTAATTCCGGGTTTAATAGGACTAGAAGCAGGACAATCTGCATTTGGTGATGTTTATGCCTGGTTTAAAGATTTATTATCCTGGCCTTTAGAAGCAATCCTGCCTGAAGTCAATGCAGTAAACAAAAACAATAGAATTAGGATTAAAGAAGAAATCGAGGGTAAAATACTTATTAAATTAAGAGAAGAAGCTGAAAAATTAAATTCGGGAAATACCAGTCTTTTAGCATTAGACTGGCTAAATGGAAGACGTTCTCCCTTTGCTGACCAGGCCCTCGCCGGTGCTATTACAGGTTTAAACCTGGGAACTAACGCTCCTTTATTTTTTAGAGCACTAGTAGAGGCCACTGCTTTTGGTTCCAGGGCTATTAATGAACAATTCATAAAAGAAGGAATAAAAATTGATGAAATAATTGCAATGGGTGGAATACCTAAAAAGGATAGATATGTAATACAGGTTACAAGCGATGTTCTAAATAAACCTATTAAAGTAGCTGCTTCTGATGAAACCTGTGCTCTCGGGGCAGCTATATTTGGAGCAGTTGCCGGAAAATTATATAAAGATGTTGCCGAAGCTCAAAGAGTAATGCAGTCAGGCTTTACTAAAATCTATTATCCAATAAAATCTAATGTTGAAAAATATAACAAACTTTACAGTCTTTACGTGTCTTTAGGGAAAGACCTGGATAAATATATAAGAAAGTTGTGAGGATGAAAAATGCTGGAAGAACTAAAAAGAGAAGTATTAAAGGCTAACCTGGAGTTAGTTCAGAAAAACCTGGTTATTTATACCTGGGGTAATGTCAGTGGTATAAGTCGTCCAGATGGCCTGGTGGTTATCAAACCAAGCGGGATAACATATGAAGAATTGACTGCTGATAAAATGGTTGTTGTTGATATAAAAGGAAATATTATAGAAGGTAAATTAAATCCCTCATCTGATACAGCAACACACCTGGTATTATATAACAGTTTTAAAGATATTGGCGGTATAGTACATACTCATTCAACCTATGCCTCAAGCTGGGCTCAGGCAGGTATGGATATACCCTGCTATGGAACTACCCATGCTGATTATTTTTACCGGGAGATACCATGTACAAGGATTATGACAATTAATGAAGTGAAGAATAAATATGAAGAAAATACCGGTAAAGTCATTGTAGAAAGATTTAAGAATAAAGATTATAATTATACCCCAGCTGTATTGGTGGCCGGGCATGGGCCATTTACCTGGGGGAAAAATCCCGAAGAAGCTGTAAGCAATAGTGCGGTGCTGGAAGAGATGGCAAAAATAGCATTTAATACCATGCTTGTAAATCCATTTATTGGTGGTTGCCCCTATTACCTCCTTGATAAGCACTTTTTTAGAAAACACGGTAAGAATGCCTATTATGGACAAAAAGACTAAGGCTGATTCTCAGAATAGATAGATAAAAATAGTGCTTTAAATAATATTTTACTTTTACTAATCCTCTTTTGAAAACCCTGTATTCATTTAGCTTTTTTTGTATTTATATTGTTAACTTTTTATTAGCATTTTATTGACATTACTTGCTGGAAAAAGTATAATAATTTCAAATAGTGAAAAATATTTCATAATATAGGAGAAATATCATATATTGAAAAATAATGAAGCATTAGTGGCTGAAATATGCAGAATGCATTATATAGACAATTTTAGCCAAAATGAAATATCCTCTGATTTAAGAATATCAAAATCAACAGTTTCTCGTTTATTGAAAGAAGGAAGAGAAAAGAAAATCGTTAGTTTTCATATCAAAAATTATGAAGATCGAATGGATTATCTGGAACAGGAATTTAAAAAACTTTTTGATTTAAAAGAAGCGATTGTAGTTTCAGATGAAGCAATTTTTTCCGAAGAGTTTATCAAAAAAAAGGTGGCAAAAGCAGCTGCGTTATCATTGGAACGCAGGATTCGAGATGGTGATACTATAGCAGTATCCTGGGGCACTACTTTGTCGGAAGTAGGGAAGGCGCTGGATGTTTCAGATAACTTAACTAATACTGAAATTGTTCCTCTGTTGGGTGGAATTGGGATTACTGGCAGAGATATTTTCTCTAATGAAATAGCCAGGAGATTAAGTAAAGCCTTAGGTGGAAAATATTACCTGTTAAATGCACCGGTATTTGTAAGCAATTTAAAGACAAAAGAAGCCTTTGAAAAAGAAGAAAGTATAAAAGTAGTAATCGATAAGGCAAAATCAGCATACATTGCAATTGTAGGAATAGGTACCCCAAAACAAAGTTCAACCATGATAAAACGGGGATATTTCTCTGTTGAAGAATTCTCCAAATTATCGGACAAAGGCGTAGTTGGTGATATTTGTACTGATTTTTTCGATATTCATGGCAATATTCTGAAAACATCTCTCAAGGATAAAATGATAGGAATAGGGCTAAAAGAATTGAGAAAATATGTACCTATAGTTATAGGTGTAGCTTGTGGTAATGATAAAAAAGAAGCCGTTCTTGGAGCCTTGAGAGGCAAACACATTAATGCGATTGTAACTAACAAAAAAGTAGCTGAATATATAATTGAAAACACAAAATAATTAATCACAATTAAGCAATTAATTATTTGATAAAAAAGAGTAGATAATGGATGATAAAAAAATATGAATCAAGATGAAATATTATTTTCAGAAAAAGTCTATCAATTAGCTTATCAATATGAACAAAAGCATCATTATTGTTCACAATGTACTGTAGCTGCCCTTCAGAATGTTCTGCAAATAAAAAGTGAAGACCTGTTTAAAGCCTCATATATACTTGCAGGGGGTTTGGTAAATACATGCCAGGGAACATGTGGTGCCCTTGCAGGAGGAGCCATGATAATAAGCTATCTTTTTGGCCGAAATTCCAGTGAATTCTACAACAGCACCTCAAATAAGAAAGCAAATTTTTTAACTAAAAAACTTTATGATAAATTTGTAAAAAGTTATGGAGGTTGTCTATGTAAAGATGTTCAAAAAAAGATTTTTGGACGCTCCTTTGATTTCTGGATAGAGGAAGACAAAAAGGTATTTGAAAAAATGGGAGGCCATATAGATAAATGTCCCTCAGTTGTTGGGAATGCTTCCCGCTGGACTTATGAAATTATTCAAGAGGAAATTAATAAAGACAAGGAGAAGGTAAATAAATATGGCTATAAATAAAGAGCAAAAAATAAGAATGTTGAAGACAATGAGCAAGATCCGCATATTTGAAGATATGCTTCAAAAAATATATAGAGATGGTAAATTAGATGGTCATTTACATACTTCTCATGGACAGGAAGCTATTGCAGCCGGTGTCATGGAAGCACTTTCTGAAAAAGATATTATTTTTTCCAATCACCGGGGACATGCTCATTTCTTGGCACGGGGAACTTCTCCCAGGAGAATTTTTGCTGAATGCTATGGAAAGGTAACAGGAACCAACAAAGGAAGAAGCGGTAGTATGTATCTTGTTGATACTAAACGGGGAATGCCGGTGGCTAGTGGTATTGTTGGTGGTAATATATGTGTAGCTACCGGCTCAGCCCTGGCAAGCAGCATTAAAAAAGACAACGCTGTGACAATAAGTTTTTTCGGAGATGGTGCAACTAATATTGGATTCTTCCATGAATCATTAAATATGGCTTCATTATGGAATTTACCGATTATTTATATATGTGAAAATAATCAATACGGTGAAGCTACAAAAAGAGAAGAACATCAAAAAATTAAGAGAATCTCTGACCGCGCTAGTGCTTATTCCATGCCAGGGATTACGGTTGATGGCACTGATGTTTTAAAAGTATATAAATCAATAAAAGACATAGTCGACAAAGCCCGAAAAGAAGGTGGCCCTACTTTGGTAGAATATGTTGTGTATCGCCTGAGAGGCCATTCAGCAGGAGATGTGGGTCCTTATAGGCCAAAAAAAGAAGAAGAGGAATGGAATGAGAAACATGACCCAATTAGAAAATATAAAGAAGAACTTATAAAGCAAAAAGTGTTAGATAATCCGGAAATTGAAAAAATTGAAGATGGTTTACAAAAAGAAATTGAAGAAGCTGTAAGTTTTGCCCTGGGTAGTGGGGACCCGCTTGCTGAGACAGTTTCCAAATATGTATACAGTGAGGATGAAAATAATGAGTAAATACATGTATATTGAAGCCCTGAGAATGGCCTTACAGGAAGAGATGCGCAGAGATAAAAATGTTTTTGTTATGGGAGAGGATATAACAAGGTATGGATTTGGTGCCAATAGAGGATTGGTAGACGAATTTGGTCCGGAAAGAGTAAGGAATACTCCTATTTCCGAAGGTGCGATTATAGGATCAGCTGTAGGAGCTGCTCTTCGTGGAATGAGGCCGGTAGCAGAAATAATGTTTGTAGATTTTATTATGATTGGGATGGACCAGATTGTAAACCAGGCTGCTAAAATGAGCTATTTATCTAACGGTGAACTATCTGTACCCATGGTAATAAGGGCACCTGAGGGAAGTGAATGGTTTGGAGGAGGGGCTCAGCATTCTCAAACTCTTCATTCAATCTTTATGAATATTCCAGGAATAAAATTAGTTATTCCTTCTAATCCATATGATGCCAAAGGACTTCTAAAGAGTGCTATTAGAGATGACAATCCAGTTTTATTTTTTGAGCATAAGCAACTTTATACCCAAAAAGGGGAAGTTCCAGAAGATGACTACACTATTCCCCTGGGTAAGGCATCAATAAAAAAAGAAGGAACAGACATCACAGTAGTTGCTACTTCCTGGATGGTTAAACATAGTTTGGAAGCTGCTGAAGAATTGAAAGATAAAATAAGTATAGAGGTAATTGATCCCAGGACATTAGTACCTTTAGATAAGAACACAATTATCGATTCTGTTAAGAAAACAGGGAAACTTTTAGTGGTTGACGAGTCTCCAATCAATGGAGGGGTTCAAGGAGAAATAGTCTCTGCTGTCCTTGAGGAATCTTTCTGGAATATGGAATTTCCACCAAAAAGATTAGGTTCTTTAAATACCCCTATTCCTTTCAGCGGATCCCTTGAAAAAGAAGTTATCCCGACCAAAGAAAAAATCAAAAAAGAAATATTGAATATCTGTTCTAGTTAAACAAAAAAAGGGAGAGAGAATTATGTGGAAAGTACAAATTCCAAAGACAGAATCAAAAGTAGAGGAGGCTACTCTTTCCAGGTGGCATAAAAAAGAAGGAGATAAAGTTCAAAAAGATGAATTGATTGCTGAAATTGAAACATTCAAGGCATTAATAGAGATAAATGCACCCAACACTGGAATAATCCAAAAAATATTTGTTAAAGAAGGAGAAACTGTCCCGGTAAATACTGTTATAGCAATAATAGCTGAAGAAGGAGAAAACATTTCTGATGAAGATTTAAAGCCTTTTTTGCAGAGCAAAGAAGGAAAAGAAGAAGCAGATGTTGGTAAAAAAGGAAAGGCAGATTCCTCAAAAAAAGAAGCCAGTTCCGATACTCCTACTCGTAGGGAAAAAGTTAAAATAGCGCCTGTTGCACGAAAATTGGCTTCTGAGAAAGGAATCGATATATCCCTGGTTAACGGTTCTGGTCCTGAAGGTGCTATTAGTAAGAAAGATGTTGAGAAATTTCTTTCCCAGGAAAAAGAAGAGAAAGATTTTAATATTAAAGAAATATTCAGATTGACCAAAGTTCAACAATTAAGTGCTGACAGACTTACCGAAAGCTATAAAAATATTCCTCAATTTACTCTTTTTAGGAGAATAAATATTGCCCCGCTTATTAAAAAGAGAAAAGAAATAAATTCTCAATCAGAGTTACATTTATCTCTAATTGATTTTATTATCGAAGCGCTGATTCGATCTTTTAAAAAATTTCCAGAATTTAATGCAGTATTTACTGAGGGAAGCTGTAAATTAGTTAAAGATATTAATATTGGTCTTGCTATAGCAACAGAGAGAGGGTTGATGGTACCGGTATTAAAAAATTTAGAAGAAAAAAATATCCATAAGATAGCTCGTCTAAGAATTGACACTACCCAAAAAGCCCTTGAAGGAAAATTAAAACCGGAAGAATTTGAACACGGTACTTTTACTATCACAAATTTAGGATTACAGGAGATAGAATATTTCACCCCAATTATAAATACACCCCAGGTTGCTATTCTGGGAATAGGAAAAACTGAGAACAATTTTCTTCCTATGAGTTTTACTGTTGATCATCGTATTATAGATGGTGTTAAGGGGGCTGAATTCCTAAAATATTTAGCTATACAATTAGATGTCGGAAGAAAAGAAAGGGATTAGCTAAATAAACAAAATTTGCAATACTGAACAAAGGGATAATTTATTATTTAAAAAAGATAACAAGATTTTTAGAATAGTTTTAAAATATCCTGTAGGCTTGATGTAAAATTAAACCGAAAAAATGTATTAACATAAAATGAAAAATAGGCAGAATATTGGTTTCATATCGATATTAAGATTGAGCATAATTAGTAAAGTGGTTTGCTTTGGTTAAAAAAAACTATGAAGACGAGATAAAAATGATTTTTCTAAAAAAGGGAAACCCAAAAAGTTTAGAATTTAATGCATTTATTAGTAAAGTATATTATAATTTATTTAAGAACTTCAAAATTATTTTAGCCATGGCTATGGAGAAAAAGCTAATGGTGCCCATATCAAATCATTCAACAAAGAGTATATACCACAAAGCATTTAAGTACTATCTATGTTGTTTTGTAAAGCTGTAAACAAAAACATACTATTATATTAAAAGCATTGACAAAACTATAAGTATATACCATTCTTATGAGGCATATCAATTGTAATGGTATGATTTATAGGAAAAAAATGATTTGTGGAATATTATATGGGCAAGTTTGCTCTAAAAAAAAGGAGGTGATTAAGGTCAGTTAATCAGGGTGACTAAATACAAATATTAGGAGAGCTATAAGTATTCTGAAGAAATTTTAAAGAGTTATAGTAAAAAATATTTTTTGAAGGGAGAAAAAAAATGAAGAAGATAGTTCTATGCATGTTGGTTGTGGTATTAGCTATATTTAGCTTTTCGTCTTTTGTACTGGCAGATGATACTGATTTTGAGATTGTTATGGTGGTTAAACTGGAAGGAGTTGCTTGGTTTGACAATATGAGGCTAGGAATTCAGGAATTTGCTAAGGAAACTGGTGTAAATGCCTACCAAATTGGAGCAGATACAGCTGACCCGGCATCTCAGGTAGCTTTGATAGAAGATCTTATTGCAAAGGGAGTAGATGCGATACTTGTTGTTCCTAATGACCCGGTTGCGTTAGAGCCGGTATTTAAAAAAGCAAATGATGCGGGGATACTTACACTAACACATGAAGCATCTAACCAGAAACAGGTAAGCTTTGATATAGAAGCTTTTGATAATGTTGCATATGGAAGACATATGATGGATGTTATGGCTGAAGATATGAATTATGAAGGCGAATATGCCACTTTTGTAGGCCATCTTACCTCTACAACACACAATGAATGGATTGATGGTGCAGTTGCACAACAATTAGAAAAGTATCCCAATATGAAAATGGTAGCCGAAAGAGTAGAAGACCGGGAAAATCAGCAAATTGACTATGAAAAGGCTCTTGAACTTCTAAAAACCTATCCAAATCTAAAGGGTTTTATGGGAACTGCTATGTGCGGTGTACCCGGTTTTTCTTTAGCGATTGAAGAGAAAGGACTTATTGGAAAAGTAGGTGCCTATGGAACCTGTTTACCTTCTGTCGCCTACGATTATTTATTAAATGGTTCTGCTAAATCTATTCATTTTTGGATTCCTGCAGATGCTGGCTATGTCACTGCTAAAGTAGCCTGGGAACTTCTTAAGGGTAATGAGATAACAGAAGGAATGGATTTAGGTAAACCTGGTTATGAAAATATTATTATTAAAGAAAATGAACATGGTTTTCCTGTTATCTATGGTAATGCCTGGAAAGATGTTACTGTTGAGAATATAGACGAATATGACTTATAGAAAAAAATCTTAATAATAAAGGCTGGTTTTAGAGGCTATCTGGTCTCGCAACCAGCCTTTATATTAAAAATTGACTTATTTATAAGATTATTTTATGTAACCATAAAAAACACCTTCTAAGAAGGTGGCAATGGTTACATAAAATGGTTTTACCATGAAAAGATTAAGAAAATATAGATGATAATAGATTTTTAATAAAAATTATATGGTGAGGTTAGGATGCCTGAAAATTCAGAAAAGTTTTTGGAAGTTAAAAATATAAGTAAATCCTATGTTGGTGTGCAGGCATTGGACAAAGTTAACTTATCAGTTAATAAAGGAGAAATATCCTGCCTTGTAGGTGAAAATGGTTCTGGAAAGTCTACCTTGATAAAAATAATTGCCGGCGTGGTGCGGCCAGATGAAGGTGAAATAATTATAGGAGGCAAAGAATACAAGCATATACATGCCATTGACGCAATAAGAGAAGGAATACAGGTGATTTATCAAGACCTTTCCTTGTTTCCAAATTTATCAATTGCAGAAAATATATCTCTGAATCATATGGTAGAGAGAAAAAGAAAGGCCATTAGCTGGAAAGAAATAAGAGACATTGCAGAACAAGAGATTTCTGCTATCAATAAAGAGCTTGATTTAGAGGAGAAGGTTGAAAATATATCAATTGCTAATAAACAGCTTGTCGCTATTTGCCGGGCATTAACCCAAGATGCAAAGTTAATCATAATGGATGAACCTACTACTGCAATTGCCCAAAAAGAGATAGATTTTTTGTTTTCTGTAATTTCTGATTTAAAAAAGAGAGGTATTTCTACTCTTTTTGTCAGCCATAAGCTTAGTGAAGTACTGAAGATTTCCGAAAAGGTAACAATTTTAAGAGATGGTAAACTAGTTGGTGTTTATAATACTAAAGAGCTTGACCATGATACACTTTCTTTTTATATGAGCGGTAAGAAGCTTTCTAATTCAGCTTTTGAATTCCAGGAAAAGGAAAAAGGAAAGAAACCTTTGCTGGAAGTAAAAAATCTTTCAAAAAAAGGTCAATTTAGTAATATAAATCTTCAGATTAAGTCCGGGGAGATTGTTGGTATAACCGGGATAATTGGTTCAGGACGGACAGAGTTTGCCCTTTCGCTTTTTGGTTTAAATAAGCCAGATACAGGAGAAATATATATTGATGGAAAGCTGGTAAAAATAAGATTTCCCCGGGATGCTATTGAGCAAGGACTAAGTTATTTACCCGAAGATAGGTTGAATCAGGGGTTATTTATTAAACAGCCTATCGAAAATAATATTGTGGTTACAATTTTAAAAAAGTTAATAAATAAATTTAATCTAATTGAAAATAATAAGAAATATAAGTATGCAGAAAGATGGATTAAAGAGTTAAATATAGTAGCACCGTCTTTAGATACAACAGTCCAGGCTTTATCTGGTGGTAACCAACAAAGAGTTGTGATTGCTAAGTGGTTAGCCACCCATCCTAAAGTTTTTATCCTGGATGGACCTACTGTTGGCATTGATGTTGCCTCAAAAAGCAATATTCATAACCTGATCAGAAAACTGGCTAAACAGGGTATGGGAGTTGTTATTATTTCTGATGAGATTCCCGAAATTCTTCGTAATTGTAATAGACTAGTTGTAATTAGTGAAGGTAGAATAATAAAAGAATTAAATACAGATGAGGTGAACGAGAATCAATTATTAGATATCCTTGCAAAAAAAAATATTAGGTTGATAAGATAAAATGAAAAAAAATAAAAATAGTTTAAGAATACTAAGAATACAAAGAGTATTTAAACAACATGAGTTCTATCTATTTATAGTTATAGTAATTTATTCAATATTTATTGCTTTTTTAAATCCAAATTTTATATCACTTGAAAATTTATTTGATTTAGGTAAAAGCAGTGCAGTAATGGGAATAATGGCGGTAGGAGTTTTTGTAGTCTTGCTCTCAGGTGGAATAGATTTGTCTTTTACGGCAATTGCTATCTCGGGTCAATACATTGCGGCAAATGCTTTGATTGCCAGTGGAGTGGATAACATTTTTTTGGCCTTTCTTATTTCCTGTACAGTTGGAATCTCTTTGGGAGCAATAAATGGCTTTTTAATATCCCATTATAAGATTCCCACTCTTATTGCAACTCTGGGGACGTCAAGTGTTTTTCATGGTGCTCTCTTAACTATCGTGGGGACCAGGGCTATTAATGCAGCTCAATTGCCTAATTGTTTCAAAATACTTGGGTCTTACAATGTTTTTGTGCTTACAAAGCCAAATGGTGTGGAATATGGGATGTCTGTTTTTATTTTAATATTTATATTTATTGCCCTGTTGACCTGGATTATACTCAAATATACTATGCTGGGAAGAGGAGTGTATGCTATTGGTGGTGATTTAAACGCTGCCATCCGCTCTGCTTTTAATGTTCGTGGGATACAATTCTTTATTTATTGTTATGTTGGTTTTCTGGCGGGTATAGCAGGAGTACTTCATATTTCACTTATTCGCTATGGAAACCCAACCTATTTAGTAGGGGATGAACTTAATGTGATTGCTGCAGTAGTCTTAGGAGGAACCAGAATTACCGGCGGAACAGGGACAGTAATTGGAACAATAATGGGGATGGCTATGCTAACCATATTAAATAATAGTCTTATTCTTGTTGGTTTATCTTCTTATTGGCATACTTTCTTTGTGGGGCTGATAATAGTTATCAGCGTTAGCATCACATCCTATCAAAACAGCAAGAGCACTGGAAATATAACATTAAGGAAATGACAATAATAATGGAGGAATTAATTGTTAGGAAAATCTTCAAAATATTCAAATACATTAACTTTATTTGTAATAATGATAAGTGTCTTTGTAATAATTTCCATATTTTTACCAACCAAGTTCTTGACCATTAGGAATTTCCAATCAATGTTTAGTCAAATACCTGAATTTGGCTTGCTGGCCATAGCCATGATGTTTGCAATGCTATCAGGTGGAATAGACCTGTCAGTTGTAGCTACAGCAAATCTGGCGGGAATAGTTGCAGCACTATTTTTAACAAAATATAATATTTTTCAGGTTGGAGGATATGAAGAATTATTTACAATAATTATTGCTATTGTGTTTGCACTCATAGTTTCTTTTATATGTGGCTTTTTAAATGGAATACTGGTCGCTTATGTGAGGGTTCCAGCTATTCTTGCGACATTGGGCACCATGGGGCTCTATACTGGTATAGCAATTATTATAACCAAGGGATACGGAATAGTAGGTTTTCCTGAAAAATTTTTATATATTGGAAGTGGAACTATATTTCTAATACCGGTGCCCATGATTATTTTTATTATCTGTGCCTTGATAGCAGTAATAATTTTAAATAGAACAAATTTGGGATTTAGTATACATATGGTAGGTTCTAATCCATTAGCCTCCCGTTTTAGCGGCATTAAAAATGAAAAAGTTTTGATAAATACTTATATAATGAGTGGGCTGCTTGCTGGTTTGGCTTCAATAATAATGATATCAAGGGTTAACTCAGTAAGACCTGGTTATGGTGAAGTATATTTGCTTCAGGCAATATTAGTATGTGTTTTGGGAGGAGTTGACCCAACCGGAGGTTCAGGAAAAGTATCAGGGTTAATTATGGGCATAATAACCTTACAAGTGCTCCAAAGCGGGTTTAATATTTTAGCTTTTAGTCCTTTTTTCAGGAAAGTAATATGGGGCTTGATATTAATTTTAGTAATGATAATAAATTTTTACCGCGATAAATCACTGCAGGAATAGCTAAAAAAGCTGTATACATTATAATATAAGATAGTTTTTGGAGGTTTAACTATGGCTGAATATTTGTTAGGAATTGATGCAGGCACTGAGAGCGTCAGAACAGGAGTCTTTGACCTCGAAGGAAATATACTCGGATTTGGTTCCCATCCCTATGAAACATATTATAAAAATCCTGCCTGGGCAGAACAGAAAGTTGAAGAATGGAGATTTGCACTTACTAAATCTATTGTAGAGGCGATCCGGATTTCTGGTATAAATTCCAAAGATGTTATTGCCATTGGTCTTGATGCAACCTGCTGTTCAGTTGTCTTTTTTGATGAGAATAATAATCCTACCCGGGATCCTATTATTTGGATGGATGTCAGAGCCGCTGAGGAAGCAAAGTTTATAGAGTCTATTGATGACCCCGCAAGGGGCTATAATGGGTACAGCAAAGTATCTGCAGAATGGTTTCCCTGTAAAAATTTATGGGTGAAGAAAAATCAGCCGAAAATTTATAAAAAAACAAAGCTTATTGCCGAATACACTGATTGGTTGACCTATGAGCTTACAGGAGAATGGACTTTAGGGATTTGCACGACATCTGTTAGGGGCTATTATGACAATGAAAGAGGTGGTTTTCCAAAAGATTTTTATAAAAAAATTGGACTAGAGGATATATTTGAGAAAATACCCAAAAAAGTCTTAAAGCTGGGCGAGGTTGCCGGGACATTAAAAAAAGAAATTGCTGAAAAGACAGGTTTACCAGAAGGCATACCGGTAGCACAAGGAGGAGCTGATGCTATGATTGCTGTAATCGGATTAAATGCTCTGAAAATTGGACAACTAGCCTATATTACTGGCTCATCCCATCTTTTGTTAGGCATGTCTGATAAGAGATTTCACACTAAAGGACTTTTTGGCACCTATCCTGATGCAATAATTGATGGCAGCTATTTGATAGAAGGCGGCCAGACATCGACTGGTTCAGTTTTAAAATGGTTTAAGACAAATTTTATTAATAAAAATATTGAAGAAAATGCTGAAAAAGAGAGATTGAGCATTTATGAATACTTGAATAAAGAGGCAGAGTCCTTACCGCCTGGCTCGGAAGGGGTAATTGTTTTAGAACACTGGCAGGGTAATAGAACTCCTTATGTAGACCCTTACAGTAGAGGAGTTATTAGGGGACTTTCGCTCAAACATAAACCGGTACATGTATATAGAGCTATCATGGAAGGTGTTGCCTTCGGGACAGAAGTAATATTGAGAACAATGAAAAAAGGTAAATTTGAAGTAAAAGAAATAATTGCCTGTGGAGGTACCACTAACAGCAAATTGTGGCTGCAGATTTATGCTGATGTAACCGGACTACCTATTAAGAGGACTAATACTGCAGAGGCAGCAGCCCTGGGTTCGGCAATTTTAGGTGCCGTAGCTGCCGGTAAATATAATAATATCAATGATGCTGCTGATAGTATGGTCAAATTTAAAGATACAGTTATACCCAATATGGATAATCATGAAAAGTATAAGTTTTTTAGAGACCAGTATGAAAAGACCTATTGGACTTTAAAAGATAGTGCTCATGAAATAAGCTCTCATATTTTCAATGCAAGCAAGTAAAAATGCATTAGGAGGAAAAAATGAAAACAGTTGTGATTAAGGTAGAAGAATTAAGTAACGAGTCTTTTAAACCATATGGAGATATAATAGATAGACCAAATACCAGTCCTGATTGTTGCAATGAAGAGCTTGCTCTCTGGTGCGGAATTAGCGCAGTGGAAATAGATCATGGTATCGGTCAATTTTGCTGGCTTGATGTAAAGTCAAAGCGTCCTTTTATATGTAATAATTTTGAATGTCACAAAAATACTTCAGAAGCCATGATACCCATTTCCGGACAATCCATAGTATTAGTGGCGGCCAATAATCCAGCTGCTAATTTACCTGACAGAGATACTATAAAGGCTTTCTTTGTTGACGGAACAAAAGGATTTAATTTTAAACCAGGTGTATGGCACTGGCTTCCCTATCCATTATCAAATCAGGCTAGCTTTATATTAGTATTTAAAAAAGACACACCGGATGAAGACTTATATATAGTAGATTTAAATGAGAAGTTGGATTTATCCATCAAAATTAATCTCTAATTTTTGTGTATAACTTACATGGCTAACAATCAAGCTGAGTATTAACTCTCTGCAAATGTCATAATATATAAAAAACCTTGTTTTTGCTTATGTTTAGTAACCTTACAAAAAAGTTTGCCACAGATAAATTATTAATATAGAATAGTTTTAAAATTATAAATACAGGGAAGGTTTTAAAATGAAGCTTATATACCAGGGAAAGACAAAAGATGTTTATGCGCTGGAAGATGGAAACTATCTATTAAAGTTTAAAGATGATGTAACAGGGGAAAACGGAGTTTTTGACCCGGGCTCAAACACTATCGGCCTGACTATGGAGGGAGCAGGCAGGGCAGGCTTGAGACTAACAAAACTATTTTTTGAAAAGCTTAAAGAAAGAAATATACCTACTCATTATATAGATTCTGATATTGATAATGC
>Ga0334900_1002273_pt1 | contig 17372 bp, 14 predicted proteins | sample GraSluR3_MG_2_FD_207231 | JGI IMG/M metagenome (GOLD analysis project Ga0334900, IMG submission 207231) | Sludge microbial communities from methane-producing bioreactor in Wageningen University, Netherlands - Granular Sludge_31_08-R3 | ecosystem: Engineered > Bioreactor > Anaerobic >...
ATGAGCGTAAGCGACTGCATGATATGGCTGCGTAGTATTGTGACCCCAATGAAGCTGACGGCGGAATATCTTCCGGCCTATGCGTATTCGTGAAATATCCCCATGATTTGGGACACTGATTAAGGTTTTCCTAATGTCTGATCCCGAGTTGCTTCCTCGGGACCGGAAATTTGCGACCCCTCGGGAAATCTACTATGCTTCTTGCATGGAAAGGGGGATTAACAAATGTTCAGATCCGTAAAAATTTCCAGTCGGCTGCTTATCCAGATTGTACTTATCGTTGCCCTGACGGCGCTCATCAATTATGTATACATTCAGGGAATCGACAGGGTCCGGAGCTTCAGTATCGACAAGGGTGGCGAGATCATGCTTTCGGGACAGAAGGATAAACTTCAGGTGGCAACCACTACCGCCGCTGTAGGGCTGGGACTGGTAATTCTGCTGCTTTTCCTTCCCTTCAGCTTTTTCCTTTACAGAAGCATCGCCAGACCCCTGCGGCTTGCGGTGGAAATAACCGAACGGATAGCCGGCGGTGACCTTCGTCAGGATGTTCGGGATTCCGGACGAGATGAGATCGGCACCCTCCTGTCCTCCATCAGAACAATGCAGATCAAGCTGCGGGAGGTAGCCTCTTCCATGAAGGAACTCTCTGAGAGACTGGCTCAGGGCAGCGCAGAGATAAACGCTTCCGCACAGCAGGTTTCCACCGGAAACAGCGAACAGGCCGCATCCACTGAGGAGACAAGCTCGTCCATGGAACAGATGGCATCCACGGTGCAGCAGACATCGGAAAATGCAGAGCAGACTGAACGGATAGCCCTGAATGCCCGGGACAACGCACAAAAAGGAGGCGAGGCTGTTCAGAAAACCATCTTCTCCATGGAGAATATCCTCTCCAGAACGGAATTGATCGAGGGAATTGCCCGCCAGACCAACATGCTGGCACTGAATGCCGCCATCGAGGCCGCCCGGGCGGGAGAAGCTGGAAAAGGTTTTGCCGTAGTTGCGGCGGAGGTACGAAAGCTTGCAGAACGTTCCCAGGAAGCCGCGGCGGTCATAAGCCGCATTTCCGGAGAAAGCATGCAGGTTTCACAGGAAGCCGGCAGAGTATTCAACGAACTTCTCCCGGGAATCGAGAAAACCGCCGACCTTGTGCAGGAGATAAGCGCTGCCTCCCGGGAACAGGCCTCGGGAATTGATCAGGTAAATACCGCCCTGGCTCAGCTGGACCAGACGGTGCAGCAGAACGCGGCCATCTCGGAGGAGCTCTCCGCCATGGCCCGGGAGTTTTCCGACGGTGCGGAGCATCTGAAACAGGCAACAGCCTTTTTTATACTGGACGGTGAAAACTATCGGGCCCTTGAAGCCCTGCCAGGGGTAGAGGTATAGATGAAACCCGACTATTCAGCTGCCTCGTCGAGCAGCATCTTCCGGAGGAAGAGCTTGATGCGGGGATGATCAGGATCGGTAAAAAGTTTTGCCGGTGAGGCGTCTTCGATAATGTGTCCCTGGTCCATGAATACCACCCGGTCGCAGACGTCCCGGGCAAAGCTCATCTCGTGGGTAACCACCAGCATGGTCATGTGCTCCCCCGCCAGCTGCTTCAGGACTGCCAGAACTTCTCCCACCAGCTCTGGGTCCAGCGCGCTGGTCGGTTCGTCGCAGAGCAGAATATCCGGCTTCATGGCCAGGGCACGGGCAATGGCGACCCTCTGTTTCTGCCCCCCGGAGAGACGGTTCGGATAGGCGTCGGCCTTATCGGAGAGCCCGACCTTGGAGAGCAGTTCCTGGGCATAGGGTTCAATCTCGGAGCGTCGCAGTTTATCCACCACCATGGGGGCTTCGATCAGGTTCTCGATGACGGATTTATGGGGAAAAAGGTTGAAATGCTGAAACACCATGCCGAGTTTCTTGAGTCCGCTTTTGACCTTCTTTTCAGGTAATTTTACCCTGTCCCCATCCTCGACGGCAATTATCCTTTTCCCTTCAATGGCAATCTCTCCGCCGTCAATCATCTCAAGCTGATTTATACAGCGAAGCAGGGTACTCTTTCCCGATCCCGAAGGACCGATTATGGAAACCACCTCCCCCTTACGAACCTGAAGAGAGACATCTTTAACCGCGGCAAGTTCGCCGAAATGTTTGGAGACAGAACGAATATCCAGATACAGATCAGTCATAGTAGGCCATCCGTCGCTCCAGGTAGCGGAAAAAGCGTATCACCACCGAGGTCATAAGAAGATAGATCACCGTCGCCACCGCAAATGGAATCAGGGTAAAATCCCGGGTAAAGATCTCCTTGGCGGAGCGTAAAAGCTCTCCCATGCCGATAACCACCACCAGGGCGGTATCCTTTACCAGGGTAATGGCCTCGTTTGTTGTGGGGGGAAGTACCACCCGGGTAGCCTGGGGCAGCACGATCCGCCGCATGGTCTGCCAGTAATTCATGTTCAGGGCCTTGGCCGCCTCATACTGGCCGGCACCGATACTGGAGATTCCTCCCCGGAAGATCTCCATAAAATAGGCACCGTAATTGAGCACGAAAGTCAGGCCCGCCGCCATAAAGGGGCTCAAGGAGATATTGAATATCGTCAGCCCGTAATAAAAGAAAAAGAGCTGCAGCAATAGCGGCGTCCCCCGGAAAATCCAGCCGTAAAAACCCAGTACCCGGTCCAGGGCCCGGGGCCCTGAGACCCTGCCCAGGGCGCACAGAACAGCCAGGGGAATGGAAAAGATCAGGGTCACGGCGTATATCTGAAGCGTCAGCACGCAGCCCCGCAGCAGATGCGCCGTAACCTGAAGAGTATAATCCAAAGCTTAGAGCTCCCTACTTCTTGACAATCGCTTCGCCGAACCATTCGCGGGATATTTTATCCGCGCTTCCATCAGCCTTCATTTCGTCAAGGACCTTGTCAAGCTCAGCCTTGAGCTGGGTATCGCTCTTGCGTATACCGACACCGTAGGTTTCTGCACCGAAGTCTTCAGACAGGACATCGTAGATTCCGGGCTTCTTGGCAATGTAGTACCGGCCGACTATCTCGTCCACGACAACGGCGGCGGTTCGGCCTGCGGCAAGGTCCAGCAGGGCTTCCACATTATTGGAATACTTCTTGACCTCTTTTAGGCTTGCCGCTACAGCGGCGTCGTTGTTCAGCGCGACCTCCGCGGAGGAACCCATCTGCAGTCCCACCACCTTTCCGGCCAGATCAGCCTTGGTGGAGATACCGGAATCGGCCTGCAGAATCACAATCTGCCGGTTGTCAAGGTAGGGTTTGGAAAAATTGATCTTTTCCTGCCGGCTTTCGGTAATGGTCATTCCGTTCCAGACAAGATCGATGTCGCCCTTGTTCAGGCTGAGGATAACCCCGTCCCAGTCCACAGGTTTGAACTCAACATCCACACCCAGCCGTGAGGCGGCCTCTTTTGCCAGATCGATATCAAACCCGACGATCTCGTTGGATTCGTCCCGAAAACCCATGGGAGGAAAGCTGTCGTCCAGCCCGACAATAAGAACACCCCGTTCCCGGATGGCGTCCAGATCAGTAGACTTTTCCCCGGAACCGCCGGCGAACACGACCGCGCCGCAGACGATCAGCAGTAATGCCGACCACAGTACTCGCTTCATTGAAAACTCCTGTCAGTAATTATTTGTGGGGAACTCTAAAAATACTCCTTTTAGAAGGTCCCGTATATGACAATATCGGTTATACACCCTTATCGCTGCCGGAGGCAAGGGTGGCGTTTCCGCCCAGGGGGATAATCTCCTTCATGGAATAGACCAGATCCCGGTAATTCTCCGCCGGTGTACGCCATGAAAAGATATCCTTTTCCATCCGTGCCCGGGCGGATTCCAGCGTCTCGGCACTCTCTTCACTGTATATCTGGTGAAAACGCTGCATGGCGTCGTAAAACGCCACCGCAGAATAATCGGAAAACAGGACGCCGTTTCCCCGAAGAGTGCGTCTTTCTTTTACCATACCGTGTACGGTGTCACGAAGCCCCCCGGTCGCCCTGGCACATACAAAACAGCCGCAGGCAAATGCTTCCAGCTGGCTGATGCCGCCGGGCTCATGCATGGAGGGCATCAGAAAAAGGTCCGCCCCCAGCAGCGGAATACGAACATCCTGAAACCCGATACCCACGGATACCTGACCGGGGAACCACTCCGTCAGCTTCATAAGTCCTCTTGCTATCTCATCTCCCCGTTCGTCTCCCCCGGCTACAGCCCCTCCGATTATTCCCTGGTAACCCAGAGTGGTAAAAACCCCTTCAGAGGCTTCCAGGAGCAGTTGAAAACCCTTCTGCTCCGTAAGGCGGTGAATCATCACAAACAGCGGCGTGTCGGGATCAACCTGCAGTCCCCGGGTCAGCTGAAGCAGCAGCTTGATCCGCAGACGTTCAAGCAGACGTTTGCGCCGGCCGCCTTTGAGCTCATCGATTTTTCCCGGGACAAGAATCTCGGGGTACTTGTCTTCCAGCTGTTTCTTCAACAGAGGGTCCCCTGCTATGTACGAATGCAGAGAAGCACTGTTCTTTTCTATGAAGTTTTCTTCCTCCAGCCGCTGCCGGGCCCTCTTTCGAAAATCACTTCCCACACCGTTATTAATGCCGTATACATCATGCAGGATTTTTTCCATCCCGTCCGAGGCTATCTGAATCTGCTTTGCATAACTCGGGGATACGGTAACAACCTTGTTGGCGCTTCGTATCCCGGCGGCCATGCAGTTTATCTTTGCCGCATTCCGGGGATCCTCGAATCGCCAGTATTCGTGCCCCGCCAGATTAAAAAGCCGAAACAGATCGTTTCCGGCTTCCCAGCGGTGGTAGGCATCGAAATACTGCCATCCTCCGTTGTGGATAATATGAACCAGGCTTGTCCGGTCAAAAACCGGCTGTCCTGCATAGCGGGGATCGCTGCGGATGATGGCCGCGAAGATACCGGAGTAGGCATCGTTGGTAAAGATAACCAGCGGATCCAGGGAAAACTCCCGCACCAGCTCCGCCGCGGCCCTGGAAAGGGCCACCCTCCGCCGCAGCCGCTCAGCTCCGGTAAGGCCAAAATAGAGTCCGTCAAAAAACTCATGATGCTCCAGCAGGTAGTAGCGGATCCCGTCCACCATGGCCGTATGTACCCCGACCTCATACTCCTGATCCAGAATCCAGAAGCGAACATTCCTGCCGGTATAGGTCACAGTATAACGCCTGCATGCCTGTTCCATCTTCTGTACCGACTTTACATCCCCCTGCCGGTAGAAGGGGGTAATTACAACTGCGGACTCCCCCATGTTCGCCAGTTCCCTCGGAAGTTCATACACCACATTCGCCAAACCGCCGGATTTCGAGAAAGGATCAGCTTCGGCGGACAGAAATACCAGGCTGCCGCCCCGGTAGGAGTACCGGAGATATTCTCCTGTTTCCCGGATAAAATCATCCGCGTCCTTCCGCATATCCGCAAGATAGGCCCAGACAGGATTTATGCTATGGTCAGCCTCGTCGCGCCACAGGTAATAAAGAAAGCGCTTGAGTCCTAGGCGCAGGGCCTCCGGATTGTCCTGCATCAGGGGCGCCAGGGTCTTCGATATATACGCGGTAAACTCCCGGTAGCTGCCGGCGTGGGCTTTCATCTCCTTGTAAAACAGGGCAGCGGATACAGTTTCCCGGCTGCCGGCAGAACAGAGCCGATAAATCGACTGACGCAGCAGTTCAGGATAGACCTTTTTACGCTCCTCCGCGCTGCTTATACGGCGAAGTACCAGAACCTTGTAACGGTCGGTATGCGGAATAAGCATCTCCACTCTGGAATGACGCAGTTCTGCTCCGGTGTACCAGCCGGACATGCCGGTTACAGCGGAGTAAACCGGATCGGAAACATGGTAATAGGCAGCATCTTCCAGAGGAAGCCGGGGATCATCAAAACGGAGGGATGCATTCTCGTCGCGGTCGGCAAAATTGAAGGCCCCGATATAACCAACTTCAGAGTTGAATCTCAGGGCGGCCGCTACCATGGGGTTTCCGGCCCAGATCAGATACGCCGGCCCCCTGTTGTTCCGGTGTTCATTATACAGTTCGGTGTAGAAATCAAGCGTCCCGCGATAGGCCTCGCGTTCAAAGTCGTTCCAGTTCACATATATATTATCCAGAAAGACCTTCCAGGACTCACCTTCGGCGCTTCCTTCAAAATCAAGGATTATGCTGCTCAGGAAACTTGTCAGCATTACAGCTGCCCGGTAGCCCCGTCGGCCAAAGGTATTCAGCGCCCTGCGTTCATCGTGGTTTCCGAGTATCCCCAGCATCTGGGCCCCGCGAGGCAGAATGGAAGGAAAATAGTTCTGGTAGATATGGTAGATCTCCCGAACATCCGTCTTGCCGTGGATGATATTCTCACAGATTTTAAACAGGGAGGAGTTGTAGGGAACCGTCCCGGTTCTTGAAAGATACTGTTCCCTGCCCCAGTAACATTCCGCCAGGTTCACAAAATATCGCTTGCCCAGACGTCTGAGCAGGCGATGGACCCGCAGGGAAAGATAATAGTGAAAGGGTACGGCAATCAGTTCAGCGCAGGCGGAATCATAATAACTCGTCGTTACCAGGTGATCATATTCCCGGGTATTGTCGATAATATCCCCTTCCACCAGGGACTCACGGCTGCGGTACTCTCCGTGTATAAAGGGATAGTTGTTGCGCTTCATCATGACCGGCACCGCATGGGAAGAATCGAAGCGTATACCGTCTATATCGTATTTTTCGATCAGGGTGCAGACCGAGTCTGCCAGCCACTGCCAGACGGCAAACTTGCGGTAGTTCAGAAGCTTTCCGTCGTTCCAGCTGCCGTAACGCCCGTCAGTGGAAGCCCGGACAACCAGATTTCCGCCCTCATCGTAGGTTCGGACTGCGTAGTCATCCGGCAGCTCCTCGGAACGTCGGTTAAGATGGGGGATAACATCCACAATAACCTTTATGCCGAGACGATGGGCTTCAGTCACCAGCGCTTTAAAAGCTTCCTCTCCTCCAAGCTTCGGCTCAAGCTCCGTCATGCTCATGGGAGCAAAAGGTGACGGTGACTGTGCCTCCGGCGCCCAGTCCTCCCGGTTGCTGCCCCGCTTCTGGGCCCCGAGAATGTAAACAGCGCTTATGTTGTACCGCTTCTTGATGTCCCCTAGATGGGCAGCTACATCGGTAAAGGTTCCAGTGCGGATTATCTGTCCCCGTTCGTTATAAACCATTCCCGGATTCTCCGTTCGCCAGTAGAGCCGGGTATGGCCATGAATATCGGGAAAGATCTCGAGAACCAGTTCTCCGTCCAGATTGGGGAGAACATTTATACGTCCGCTGTAACCATCGAGCCAGCGGGCGCCGGCTTTCAGCTTACGGAAGACTACCCAGTCATAGTTTCCCAGGGTGCGGAAAATCCGGCTGGCCTCGTATTTTGCTGTTGCAGGGTTCAGCTTAAGGTGCAGATCGGTATAATCCAGATCACCGTCTACCACCAGTTCCCCTGAACTCCGGTCTCCATAGACCCTCACAAAGTAGCCGTTCCGGGATTTCGGCAGGTTGAAACTGAAACGATGCCTGCTGTCGCTCAGAATGGTCTCGAAGCGGGTCGCCAGGGGCGCATCGTACTCCTTCGGAGCAAAAACACGTTCCAGGGCGATGTTTGCCCGGTTGCGCAGTTCGTGTATATCGTGCCCTGACGCGGCAGTCAAAAGGCGGACGACCTCACACAGGGAATCTTCCTTGTTGCGGGATTTATATTCCCTGGCCAGTTTCTCAAGGGTATCGATTCCCCTGCGGCAGTCATCATAATTGAAGAGTCCGGAATCTCCCGGAAGCCTGCTGTCCAGAAGTACAAGAATCTCCTCCCGCTGCTGAGAACTGAAGGGTTTCGTTTTTCCCGGCAGGGCCTCCGGCCTGGACTGAAAAACCTCCGAGAGGGACAGTATTTTATCCAGCAGATGATCCAGAGAGCCCTTCTGAGCTTCCGTAAGGCTCTCGGTATGGGTATATCCCGTCTCAATGGCCCGTTCTTCAATTTTCAGCAGTTCGAGAAACGACTGATAATAGCCGGCATTGCCCTCGCCAAGGGCAGTCGCAACCACATCGAGCATATTCAGTCCAAGGTATATACTCGGCTGTTCCTGCTCCGGAGGTCCGGCATTCACATAACTGAGAAGCGAGGTTTCCGGCGATAGATGGAATATGGTCGGACTTCCGGGACGTTCCTTGATTAATACAAATCGCCGTCCCGAAAGCAGAGGGTTGTTTAACTCCTGAACAGCCCGATGAACGATAACCAGGGCATGCAACAGGCGGGTAGAAATTCTTCCCTGACTGTAAAACCGTCGTTTAACGGATGGTTCTTTTACCGAAGCCTCTTCGATTATCCGGTTTCGAAGGGGGATAAATATTTTCCCCTGGGCCTCGACACCGGCAGTCTCCAGGGCTTCGACAGCAAGACTCAAATCCGGGATAAAAGCAAAGGACCGGAACTGGCTTCCGGCCTCCTGCAGCTCATACTCGATATCAAATGCACTAAGCAGCTCAAGCTCATCCTCCCGAAAACGAAGAAGAGCTGATGGTAACGACTCGGAAGGACTCCATCTCATACCTATATAGTAGCAGTAGTTTTATCGGACCGCAAACGGATACTGACAATATGCCGGAAAAAGGAACCAGGATACCCGACAGACGGAGAAGAGCTCCGGCTTTCGGTTATCCCGAGGCTTATTCCTCTTCGTCCGTGTTTTCTGTTTCAGGGTTTTCTTCTTCGGGTACGAAAAAGAGGTCCTTCAGGGTTTCCTCGTCGGCGATCTGACCGCCGTCACCTTCGCCTTCCTGCTTTTTTAACTTTTTTTCTTCTTTCTTTTTCTTCTTTTCCAGCTCACGCCTGCGTTTTTCATAGGAAAAATGATTTCGTCCCACTTACACTCCTTACAAAAGAAGAGCCAGGCCATCGGCCTGGCTCGTGCATTTCAGTTTTCTACTATGTCGTACTGATCTTAGTACTGAAATCTGCGTTCCCGGGGTTTCCGGTCGTTGGCTTCGCTGACCCGTAGCTCGCGGCCGTCGAGCTGCTGCCCGTTCAGTGCGGAGATCGCCGCCTCGGCGGAATCATCCTCTTCCATTTCGATGAAACCGAATCCCTTGGACCGGTCGGTGTAGCGGTCAGTGATGATCTTAGCGCTGATAACGTTACCGTACTGCGCGAAAGCCTGATTCAGCTGATCCTCGGTGGTGGAGTAATTAAGATTACCCACATAAATCTTCTTTGCCAATGTTCTGCTCCTCTCATCCGCTGTTCCTTGTTGCGGACGACTACAAATATCTGTAACTTTTTGTTCCTTGTGGAATTCAGACCAGTATCGTAAAGGGAAAATGCAATCGAGAGATCGTCAAAGCAAGAACGAAGGCCGAAAAGCAGTCTAAAACCTTTTAGAAAACCAGCACAGTACAAAGAACAACGACCGGTATTGGCTACCAGCGTTTTGGTTACATGTATATACTAGCAGAGATAGTCACTGCAGTCAAGTGCAAAAAGTCTCTTCTCATCCCTGCACACCTGGGATACACTGGCCGTAATCAGCAGATATTCAAGGAGGGGATAATGGCTTTTACGATCTTTCCCGGGAGGAGCTTCAGCATTTTATTCCCGAGATTCCTGAACCCTCAGATTTTGACCCGTTCTGGAACGAAACCCTGAAGGAGACCCGCTCATATCCCCTGAATCCCCGTTTTACTCCCGCAGACTTCCGCCTGACGGAGATCGAAAGCTATGATGTCACCTTTGCCGGGTTCCAGGGTCAGGAGATTAAAGGCTGGTTTCTGCTCCCGGCAAGCCGAAAAAAGAACCTGGCCTGCATAGTTCAGTATATAGGATACGGCGGAGGCAGGGGATTCCCGACCGACTGGCTGGGCTGGGCCGCGGCGGGCTACGCGAACCTTGTTATGGATACCCGGGGACAGGGATCAAAGTGGAGACGGGGAGACACTCCGGATCCGGAACTGCAGGGCGGCAACCCCCAGTATCCCGGCTTCATGACCCGGGGAGTCCTCTCCCGGGAGACCTATTACTATCGACGTCTCATAAGCGATGCGGTACGGGCAATTGAGACCGCGAGGTCCCATGACGGGATCGACAACGACAGAATCGCAGTAACGGGAATCAGTCAGGGGGGAGGACTCGCAATAGCTGCTGCCGCGCTGGACGGCAGGGTCGCTGCCGCCATGCCGGATGTGCCCTTTCTCTGCCATTTCAGAAGAGCCGCCACCATAACCGATCTGTCTCCCTACAAGGAGATCGCCGAGTACTGCCATACTCATCGAGACAGGGAGAATCAGGTTTTCGGGGTGCTGGATTATTTCGACAACCTGCACTTCGCAAAGCGTGCGGGAATGCCGGCCCTCTTTTCAACGGCCCTGATGGACCATATCTGTCCGCCGTCTACGGTTTTTGCCGCATATAACCACTGGAAAGGAAAAAAGCAGATCAGCACCTATACCTTCAACGGCCACGAGGGGGGCGAAGGTTACCAGTTTCTGGAACAGCTCGATTTTTTACAGGGACTTGGAATATAAGATTCCCCGCCCCGCAGGTTTTACACCAGCCGACAGCGCCTGATCAGTTCGTTAAAGGCGGTACAGACATCCTCCGAAAGGGACGTCTCAAGGCGGTCAAGAAGATCATAAAAAATATTCCAGGCCCGCCGCTCACGCTGCCATTGAAGCGCGAGATCTCCCCGGGGACCCCGTTTTCGCTTCAGAACCTCCGGAAGCCGCCGGGCAGCCAGCTCAAGAACCTCCTTCCTTGCTTCGGAGCTTTCCCTGGAGGTATCTGCAAGGTGCAGGGCAAGACGCAACCCCACAGAGATCGACGGGCATGCACGTATAAAACAGCCGGTAAAGGGATCAACGATAGCTTTGGTTTCCTTCTGTCCTCCCGGTAAAAACGAGGCGTAGTCGGAAAAAACCAGGGTTCGCACCAGGTCGCCCACATAAGAACCGGCTTTTCCCGCCGTCACTGCCTGGGATGCAAAAGCCTCCTTGTCGTGGCGCATTATCAAACCCGGTTGATGCAGATACCCCAGACGAACGGGGCCTTCGGCAGCGAAGGTCGACAGAATATACGCCTGGTCCTCCGCACGCCCGACAAAGCTCGGGGTAAAGGGACGATGTCGCCTGAGACTCTCCAGCAGGATTCCATTGGTACCGCCGGTAACGTGGATCCGTTCAATTGCGGTATCTATTCCGTCGGGCATCCCCTCTTCGCCATAGCGGGTCATCATCTCCGCTCTGGTGGAAACCGCCATGGGTCGCTGTTTAAAAAACAAAAGGTCTTCCCCCGAGGGAAGCGATTCAGGCCACGGAATATCCGGAGTGAACAGCCCCCGCCGGATGTCGCCCTCGTTGACCAGGGCACCGGCTATCATGCCGAGCTCGCACTCCTTTCCCCGGAAATCCCTCCCGCAGGCACCCCACAGGGGAGAAGCCAGAAGCTCAAAGGCCGATTTTCCGGTTTCGGCAATCAGTTCCTGCTGGGGAAAAACCTGATCCAGATCTATCTTGAAGGTCCCCCGGATACCCGGATCCGATAAAACCGACCAGAGGGCGGGCAGCGCCTTCAGGAAACTGTAGTGCCTGCCGTACTCTCCATCCACACCGAAGACTTCTTCGAGAAGGGCCCGTTCTTCATTTCCGTCGATACAGGCATCCAGGATGCCAAGAATCTCCGCCGTATCGTCTTCGGTAAAACCGTAGACCTCCAGGCCTTCAAGATTCTTTTTTTCTTCTCCCGAGAGTACGGAGCTGAGCCACTCCCCTGCCAGGGGACGCAATTCCCGGTGGGTAACGGATATGGAAAGTACGACCTTTACACGGGAGGCATCTGTATCGGGGTGCCGCTTCTTCTCCACAGCAAAAGCCCGGGCAAGCCCTTTTAAGCCGTACAAAACCTCGTTGGACTCCGGAGCTACCCCAAAGGGAACCGGATGGTCGTACCAGTACTGCTGCGGACCCTTTGCCGCATCCTGGACCCGGTTTCGAAGAGAAATATCCGCTATGGCCGGCTCCTCCCCGGCGACCGGTACAGTAAGCAGAACATTCGACGTAAACAGGATCTCCTTTTCAGGCCTGATGAGGGGAGTTTCCGCGGGACGCAGGGCCTCGATTCTGCGCCGTTCCCGCAGTTTGTCGATCTGCAACTGCGGATCATCATCCAGATACAGAGCTTCCGGAAAAAAGATCTTCCACAAGCGCTCCGGCTGTTCCTTTAGGGAGCCCCCGGAACCCAGGAATCTGATCAGCTCATCCAGGTCCCGGGAGAAACTTCCCTCCTGTAGCTGCAGGATTTCTTCTTCCATGCAGTCGATCAGAGTCAGGAAGGGTTCGGATAAAGCGTCTTTGCGGGCAGCCCCGCCAAGAACTTCAAAAAAGCCCTCCGCTGCCCGTGCAGCTTCATCGTTTCCCGTCTCAACTCCCTCAAGAAGGGCGGGAATCAGAAGAGAAAAAAGCTCTGCAGTGTTTACCATTCTCGATCCTTGTGCAGAATACTTTCGAATCCTGCGGATAAATTATCAGGCGATTTCAGAGTATAAGTATAAAGCCTGATCCGGACTCTTTCAAACAGAATAAAGGTTTGCCCCAAACCATGGCCTTCGGGGTAGCGGCACAGCGGACTGCCTGCATGGAGACACCGGAGTTGTTCTCCCTGCCCCGGGCAGGGGAGGCGAGGCAGTTGATCAAATGAGGGAATAGCACGTATTCTCTAGCTCAATCAAAGCTTTAGGAGGTCTTGATGAAGAGAGTCGGTATTTTGCTTATTACTCTTGTGTTTGCAGTTTCCTGTACCACTGCCAGTTTCCAGGGAATGCAGATGACCCGGGAGACTCCGGCGTTCAACGTGGTGGGAGAGTTCGAACGGACCCTGTCTCAGCACGGAATAATCGGCGGCTGGTCAGGCGGCAGCCTGGTAAAAATTTCGGACAATGATGAACGGATATTCTCGATTATTACTGACGAGATCCAGAAAAAGGGCGGGGATGCCGCCATCGATGTAACCATCGAGTACGGCGCCGGTTTCCTGAATCTTCTGCTGAATGTAATCACTTTGAGCATCTACAACCCGGGAAGAATCGTAATCAAAGGGACCGTCATCAAGTACACAAAATAGGACACTCCCGCTCCTTTTGTTAAACCGGCAGCAAAACCTGTCGGTTTTTCTTTTCCCCCGGCTATTGGCAGCTCCTCATTTTTCCTGTACAAAACTGGATATGAGCAGTCTGGACAAGCGATTCCTGATCTACCCTGCGGCCTTTATGGTGAACGGCGGGATAACCATGCTGAATTTCAGCGTAATCTTTTTCATGCGCAGAACCTACGGCACATCTCCCGCTCTGGTGGGCTGGATGTCCGCCTTCTGGGCCTTTGCCTACCTGATCGGCTGCATCGGCCTGGGGAGACTGAGCCGCCGGCTCTCCTACCGTCGGGCCCTTCCCCTGGCGACCTTTGTAATGGGTTTCTCCACCCTGGCCATTCTGATTATCCCCTGGGAGATTTCCGCCTTCTTCTGGTATATGCTTTTCGGCCTCGTTACCGCCCTTCACTGGCCGCCCCTGATGGGCTGGCTCTCCGAGGGCCTCGAAGGGAGGGATCTGAGCCGGGCAGTTGGCGGCTTCAATCTTTCCTGGAGTACCGGGGCCGGGGCCGGTCCCTTCATAGCCGGACTCCTTATCGAAAGGGGGCTGCGGCTGCCGCTGGTGGTCATTGTCCTGCTGTACGGATTCATGGCGTTATTGTACCTTAGCGCCTTCAGCCTGTCCCAGCGCAGAAAAAGCAGACTCGCCGAAGTCCCCAAGATCGACCTGCCGAAAATCGCGGACCAGAGCTCTCCCCTGCGTTATGCCGGCTGGATAGGCGTCGCCTCTTCCTATACCCTTCTTGGGGCCCTGATGTTCATCTTTCCCATGTATGCCGAGGATGTCCTGGGATACAGCGAAAGTTTTACCGGGCTGCTTCTTTTTTTGCGGGGAGCGGTTACGGTGGCCGGTTTTTACCTGGCGGGAAAAACAATCTTCTGGCACCATAATCCCCTGCAAATCAGCATAAGCCAGCTGCTCCTGGGAGCAAGCGCCCTGCTGCTTGCTTTTGCCGTGAGGCCGGGAAGCTATCTGGCCCTTTTTACCCTTTTCGGTCTGATTTTTGCGATGCAGTACGCCACCAGTATCTTCCACGGGGTTTCCGGTGCCCTCGAGCGGGAACAGCGCATGGCAATTCATGAAGGATCCCTCACCTTCGGTGTGGTCCTGGGTTCAGCAGGCGGCGGGCTGCTCTATCAGTGGGTCTCCTTCCGCTCCGTACTCGTAATGATCGCCCTGGCAGTCGCGGCGGCATTCTTTGTGCAGGCTCTGAGTTACCGGACTGTTTCCAAGCGCACAAAAAAGGCCGCTTCCTGACTTGTCAGGAAACGGCCTGTATTTATCTTTCCGGCAGAGCAGCTTAGTACATATCTCCGCCCATCCCGCCCATGCCGGGAGCAGGCTTCTCCTTCTCCGGCAGGTCGGTAATGATACACTCCGTGGTCAGCAGCAGGGAGGCTATGGATGCCGCGTTCTGCAGGGCTGAACGGGTAACCTTGGCGGGGTCGATAATACCGGCCTTTACCAGGTCGGCCCACTCCATGGTGCTTGCGTTGAAACCCATACCGTCCTTCTGACTCTTGGCCTTGTCGGCGATGATGGAACCGTCCAGTCCGGCGTTCTCCGCAATCTGGCGCAGGGGAGCTTCCAGGGCGCGCTTTACGATGGCAAAGCCGGCCTTCTCATCGTCGTTGAAGCCGGAAATGTCCTCTTTTTCCAGGGAGGCAACGGCCCTCATCAGGGCGATACCGCCACCAACCACTATGCCTTCCTCTACAGCCGCCCGGGTCGCGGACAGGGCATCTTCCACCCGGTGCTTCTTCTCTTTCATCTCGACTTCGGTGGCGGCCCCGATATTGATTACCGCAACACCCCCGGCAAGCTTGGCCAAGCGTTCCTGCAGCTTCTCCCGGTCATAGTCGGAGCTGGTCTCCTCGATCTGGGCCTTGATCTGGGCTACCCGGCCCTTTATGTCCTTCTCGCTACCTGCTCCCTCGATAACGGTGGTGTTCTCCTTGTCGACCTTGATACTTTTTGCCTTACCCAGCTGCTCCAGGGTGGTACTCTCCAGCTTGTAGCCCATCTCCTCGGAGATAAGCGTTCCGCCGGTCAGGATCGCCAGGTCTTCCAGCATCGCCTTGCGGCGGTCGCCGAAGCCCGGAGCCTTGACCGCACAGGCCTTCAAGGTTCCCCGGATATTATTGACCACGAGAGTGGCAAGGGCTTCGCCTTCCACATCCTCGGCAATAATCAGAAGGGGACGACCATTCTGGGCCACCTTCTCCAGTACGGGAAGAAGGTCTTTCATGGCGGAGATCTTCTTGTCATGGATCAGAATGTAGGGATCTTCCATTTCGACGGTCATGGTCTCCCGATTGGTGGCGAAATAGGGAGAGAGGTACCCACGATCGAACTGCATTCCCTCTACAACCTCGAGGGAGGTATCCATGGACTTGGACTCTTCAACGGTGATGACTCCGTCCTTGCCAACCTTGTCCATGGCGTCGGCAATGAGCTTTCCGATTTCCGCATCGTTGTTGGCAGATACGGAGGCTACGTGCTCAATGTCGCTCTTGTCCTTGATGGGGGTCGCGATCTTCTTGATGGAGGCGACGGACTTCTCCACTGCCATATCGATACCCCGTTTGAGTCCCATGGGGTTCATACCGGCGGCTACGTTCTTGAGTCCTTCCCGTACGATGGAGTGGGCCAGAACAGTCGCGGTTGTCGTTCCGTCACCGGCTACATCGTTGGTCTTGGTGGCAACCTCCTTGAGAAGTTTGGCACCCATGCTCTCGAATTCATCCTCCAGCTCTATCTCCTTGGCAACGGTAACGCCGTCCTTGGTTACCGTGGGAGCGCCGAAGCTCTTGTCCAGTACTACATTTCGACCCTTCGGGCCCAGGGTAACCTTAACGGCATTGGAAAGTTTCTCCACACCCTTCAGGAGTTTCTGTCGAGCTGCCTCGTCAAAAAGAAGTTGTTTTGCTGCCATATCTCTACCCTCTACTCCTCAATTACTGCCTGAATATCATCATTGCGCATGATTACGTGATCTTCGCCGTCTACCTTGATTTCTGTTCCGGCGTACTTGTCGAATAGAATCTTGTCCTTCGGTTTTACCTTGATGGCCTCATCATCACCTATCGCTACAACATACCCTTGAGTTGTCTTTTCCTGAGCGGTGTCCGGTATAAAAATACCGCTTTTCGTCTTGGTTTCGGATTCGGCCCGCTTTACCAGTACGCGGTCGCCTAATGGCTTGAGCTTCATTGTGTTTCTCCATGTTTGTAAGAAGATTATACCTCTTCACCGAAGAGGGCTCAGTAATTCTGTATGCATTACTGCAAATAACGTGCCAAAACGGCATTTTTTTATAACTACATGCATAATATACAATTATTCCCTTGTTTTGTCATCAGTTTCAAAGGAAAATCTAAACAGAGAGGACAATGTGACACAGGTACATTTTTTTTTCATAAAAAGTGTATCAAAATTACTCAGAGCTTCTCCGGAGAAGGAGCAGTCCCCCTCCGGAGAAGCTTATTCTAGTCTTCCGCTCCCAGAGGTCCGACAAAGCTGGTGGGAATAGTCACAGCCCGGGCTTTCAGTTCCCTGTCGACCATGTAGAGCCCAGGTCCCTTTCCGCCCGCGGAAATCTCCATCCGGGTAATCATGTCCGAGGCGTTCTTCTCTTCCTCGACCTGTTCGCTTACGTACCATTGCAGGAAGATCCGGCTGGCGTAATCCTTTTCCTCCTCGGCAAGAGCCACCAGGGAGTGGATCGATGCGGTAACCTTCTTTTCGTGTTCCAGGGTAGCCTTGAGAACATCCATGGGGGAATCCCAGGTCTCCCGGGGCTTGTCGATTGCAAGCAGTACCGGTTTGCTTCCCTGGTCAAAAAGGTACTCATAGATCTTCATGGCATGAAACATCTCTTCGTGATACTGAACCATAAACCAGTGGGCGAAGCCTTCGAGACCCTGGTCATTGCACCAGGCGGACATGGCCATATACAGATACCCGGAGTACATCTCCTTGTTTATCTGCTCATTCAAGGCCTTACTCATCTTTTCTGAAATCATAGGTTTATCTCTCCTCAGCGAATAAAGTGGATTTTATGGGGTAAACATACTCAGGCGGCGGATCAGGGTAAAGGATTTTCAGGAACAATTATCGATTTCTTACAGAGAAGGATTTTCCAAGCACACGCCAGAGATCCGCCAGAACTGAATCCCGGGCACT
>Ga0334900_1002278_pt1 | contig 17355 bp, 16 predicted proteins | sample GraSluR3_MG_2_FD_207231 | JGI IMG/M metagenome (GOLD analysis project Ga0334900, IMG submission 207231) | Sludge microbial communities from methane-producing bioreactor in Wageningen University, Netherlands - Granular Sludge_31_08-R3 | ecosystem: Engineered > Bioreactor > Anaerobic >...
GTGTCAAAGAACCTCTATCTCTCGCCGCCCCGTGGCGGCCAAAATATGCTTGCTGAATAATCCTCGAACCGGCTCCGACGAACCGGGCTGCAAAGGTAACCATTCCTCCCGTTCCGGCAAGCGTTTTTTAAAAAAATTTTTATTTTTTTTAAACGCTACAAACCCCTCTATCTCTATATCTCCTGCCGGTAAAAACTCACAAAGAACTCTCTCAAAGCGGGTGCAAAGATAACGCATTTGGTTCCATTTATCCAAACGAAAATGTATGTTTTTTTCTCTTTTTTTGCATTAAAACTTATAGGTTACTGATTAACTGATATTTTGGATCGATTTTTTTTGGTCATCAACGTCTAATTATCCATTAGTATTATTAGCATGAGGCCAGGATATGGGTTGTATATATAATTAAGGTATGCTTTGATATGAGATACACAAGTACAAATTCAACCTGAATAAAGCCAGTGGGCTCCACAAGTGAGCTAATCGCCTTGAATATTTATTGGTACGAGGACAGAACAATGTAATATCATAGTTTCGAGGCAAAATCAGAAGGATAAATCTTACTCAAAAGTATAGCCTTAACAAGTATTCACGTTGTTTAAGAATTAAACACAGCCTTGAATGGGCTACGGAGGCCAATCTTTTCATATATTTGCAACATACATAATTCAAAAGCACTAATACCAAAGATGCAGAAAGTAGTCATAATTCCCACTTATAACGAAAAAAGCAACATTGAACCAATGGTTCATAAGGTGCTATCCATTGAAGGCGATTACCATCTACTTATAATTGATGATGGGTCTCCCGATGGTACCGCCAATATCGTTAAAGGATTACAGGAAAAGTACTCCAGCAGATTGCACCTTATTGAAAGGGAAGGAAAATTGGGACTAGGAACGGCATATATAGCTGGTTTCAAATGGGCGCTTAGCAATGGTTACGATTACATCTTTGAAATGGATGCTGATTTTTCGCATAACCCAGACGATTTGAACAGGCTTTACGAAGCTTGTGAAAAAGGTGCAGATGTAGCCATCGGATCAAGATATATAAAAGGGGTAAATGTGGTGAACTGGCCAATGAAGAGGGTGCTAATGTCATACTTTGCCTCAATGTACGTTAGGGTTATTACAGGGATGAAGATAATGGACACCACTGCAGGCTTTAAATGTTATAGGGCGAAGGTGCTAAACTCGTTTGAACTCGATAAAATCCGATTCAAAGGCTATGCTTTCCAAATTGAGATGAAATTTACTGCCTGGAAAATGGGATACAATATTGTAGAGGTTCCCATTGTATTCACAGAGCGCAGAGAAGGTGTGTCGAAAATGAGCGGCGGAATATTCTATGAGGCATTCTGGGGGGTACTAAGCATGAAGGTTAAAAGTATTGGGAAAAAATACAACATCGCTTCATAAGCAATTAGGTGTAAACCAAATTAGGGATTATGAGCACAATTGCTATCCAAAACGCCACTATTATAAATGAGGGGAAACACACTTTAGGCAGCGTAATTATTCGTAATAGCTATATCGAGAGGGTTATCATCGGAACTGACACCCCAGTTGAAACCGAAAGGGTTATTGATGGGAGCGGCAAGTTTCTGCTGCCGGGGGTAATTGACGATCAGGTTCACTTCCGTGAGCCAGGCCTCACGCACAAGGGCAATATCTACACCGAATCCAAAGCGGCTGTAGCCGGAGGTGTTACCTCGTTTATGGAGATGCCCAACACCAACCCACAAACCACAACCATCGAGGCTCTTGAGGAGAAGCATCGTATAGCAGGGGAAACATCGCTTGCAAACTACTCATTCTACCTTGGAGCAACCAACGATAATATTGATGAGATTACAAAGATAAACCCACACAGGGTATGCGGGGTAAAAGTGTTTATGGGCTCATCGACCGGAAATATGCTGGTGGATAACCCAACCTCGCTTGAGCAAATATTTAAAGCATCGCCTGTACTAATTGCCACTCACTGCGAGGACGAGGAGACGATTAAACGTAATAGCAAGGAGTTCGCGAACAGGTACGGCAGCTCAATACCTTTTAGCTGCCATCCGCTAATCCGAAGCGCTGAGGCATGCTACCTTAGCAGCTCGTTGGCCGTAAGGATGGCAAAAAAGTTTGACGCTAGGCTACATCTACTCCACCTTTCAACAGCTAAGGAGATGGAGCTCCTCTCGAATGCTTTGCCCCTATCGAAGAAAAAGATAACCGGAGAGGTATGCGTGCATCATCTGTGGTTTAACGATAAGGATTACGACGAGTTGGAATGGCGCATCAAATGGAATCCTGCGGTAAAGATGGCAAGCGACCAAAAGGCGCTGCAGGAGGCTCTGCGCAACAACTTGCTTGATGTTGTAGCCACCGACCACGCCCCCCATACCCTTGCCGAGAAAAGGAATCCCTACAGCAGCTGCCCATCGGGTGGCCCTCTAGTTCAGCACTCGCTTATAGCAATGCTTGAGATGGTATCGAAAGGAGTGTTTACCCTAGAGATGGTGGTTGATAAGATGTGCCACTCCCCGGCCGAACTATTCCGTGTTGAGAAGCGAGGTTTTATCCGCGAGGGATATTTTGCAGATCTTGTGCTGGTGAACCCAAACTCGAAATGGAAGGTTACACCCGAAAACATCCTTTACAAGTGCGGCTGGTCGCCATTAGAGGGCGAAACATTTGGTGCACAGGTAACCCACACGCTGGTGAATGGTAGAGTAGTTTACGATAATGGTGTGTTTGACGAATCTGTAAAGGGAAGCGCTCTGGAGTTCTACCAACAATAGTACCGAGTCATCGTCTCCTTTAACGAACAAACTCCACCCTAAAACGTTATACCCAACAACATAAGGCATTTTTTAACTTCATTTCACAGACTAAATGAATGGATTAAAACTCCTAATAGCACCCGTTATCCTATCGTTACTTCTATCCGGTTGCTCCGAGAACCCCAGCAGGAGCAACCAGAAATCAATCTACTTTAACTTTGCCGACACGGTGCGAATCGATTCAGTAATCGATAATTCCATAAGTGAACATGGGGTTTTGCGCTTTGCCATTTCGGCAATTTCGTCGCCTCGAGAAACATTTGATTACTACAACCTTATGTTCAGGTATATTGAGGAGCAGCTGGGGCAACGGGTAATAATGATTCAAAGGAAAACCTATCAGGAGGTCAACGACCTAATGAAGGAGAATAAAGCTGATATTGCCATAGTATGCTCAGGCAACTTTGTGTACGGAATGGCCGACTCGGCATTCAAACTCCTTGTGGTACCTGAGTGGAAGGGGCAAAGGCACTACAACACCTACATCATTACCCATAAAAATTCGGGTATAAAATCATTTGTTGACCTTAAAGGAAAACGATTTGCCTTTACCGATCCACTATCAACCTCGGGCAGGCTTTATCCAACAAAAAGGCTGCGAGAAATGGATTCAACATCCGATGAGTTTTTTGAAAGCACAGTATACACCTATGCCCACGACAACTCAATTCAACTTGTAGCCAAACAGGTGGTAGATGGGGCCTCGGTTAACAGCTTGGTTTTCGACTACCTTGCCACTGCATCGCCCGATAGGGTAAAGGACATTACAATTATCGAAACCTCCGAACCACACGCCATGCCCCCCATAGTCATATCTAACAAGTTACCTAAGGAGCTGGAGAACAGGCTCATCGATATCTTTTTAAATATTCACAAAGACAAAGGCAGCCAAGCGGTTTTAGAAAAGCTTATGGTTGACCGGTATGTGCTCAGCAACGACTCCATTTTCGATAGCGTGCGAGAGCTGGCCGGATTAAAAACTCGTTAAGCAAGCGTTGAGTAATGAAAAGGGTACAGCTACCACTTTTTTGGAAATTTAGCATTGCCATTGCCGCAACGGTGCTGCTATTTGGGTCGTTGAATCTTCTGTTTATCCGTAATCAGGTGTACAAAACCTTCGAGAACCAGATTGAGAAGCATGGTATTAGCATTGCCAAGGGAATTGCCGAAAGAGCTGTTGAGCCAATTCTCTACGATGACCTTTCGGCTCTAAGCAGGTTAGTTACCCAAACTAAGTCGGTTAATACAGATGTTAGATACATCTTTATCACTGATAACAACAACCAAATCATAGCACACACTTTTCAGGAGTATGTCCCCAGGTTTATAATGGACGTGAACAAGATCTCACCTGAGCAAGAGATTGGTGTGCAGATTTTAAAAGACCCAAGGGACAAAAGCTGGGTTGTAAGAGATATTGCTAGCCCAATACTGAGCCACCAAATTGGTGTTGTGAGGGTGGGTATGTGCGAACGCGAATTTCAGAATGAGATAAGAGGAATAGCCAAGCTATTCCTGAGCATGGTGATGATGTTTCTGCTGCTTGGTATTGTTGCGGCATTTATGCTTTCGTACATCATTACCAGCCCGGTTAAAGCCATTAGCACCTACGCCTCGCAGGTCGATTTCAATACATTCTCCCACGAAAAAGCCAACAGGATTCCGCTTGAGAATAAGCTATCGGTTCGTTTGAAGAATCTTTTCGACCTTACCGATGAGATAGATGTGCTAAGTACAACCTTTAATGAGATGCTTAGCCGCTTACAAAACGCCTACCGCGAGCTCAAATCGACCCAGGAGTCGCTATCGCAGACCGAAAAAATGGCCTCGGTGGGAACCCTAACGGCAGGACTTGCCCACGAGATAAACAACCCATTGGCAGGAATTAGAAATTGTATCCGCCGGATTGAAGATAAACCCGACAACCTGAAGCAGAACAAGGAGTACATCGCCATGATGTCGGAAGCGCTACAAAAAATTGAGAAGGTGGTTGATGGTATGCTAAACTTCTCGCGAAAGCAAGAGCTAGCCTTCACATCAGCTGAAATAAACCAGCTGATAAGCAATACCATTTCGCTGGTAAAGTACCAGCTGGAGAAGTCGGAAATTGAGCTTGAATTGATTGGGTTCGACAAGACCATCACAATAAACGCTAGCCCAAATCATTTAGAACAGGTCTTCCTGAACATCATGCTAAATAGTATTGATGCGGTTTGCGAAGGACGTGAAAATGATATATACCTTCAAGGAAAAATCATCATTCGTATTTCTGAAAGCGTAAATGCAGCAACCATTGATTTCACTGATAATGGTATTGGGGTACCTCACGATAAGGTTGCCGCCATCTTCGACCCATTCTTCACGTATAAAAAAATAAAGCAGGGTACTGGCCTAGGGCTTGCTGTAAGCTACAACATAATCAGCAGTCACAATGGGCATATCACTGGTTGGAATGAGCCTACTGGAGGTTTCACCATATCCATTACACTACCTAAATCAGAATAAATCTATGCTCAAAATATTTGTTGTTGACGACGAAAGGATTGTAAGGGTAACCACCGCCGACGATTTGCGCGATGCCGGTTACGCGGTGCGCGAGTTTGCCTCGGGGCAAGCGGCCATACAGTACCTTAGCGATACCGACGAGGAGGTTGATATCATTATCACCGACCTGAAGATGCCCCATATGGATGGCTTGGAGTTTCTGACCAAGGCAAAAAAACTCCGACCCAACACCTTTGTACTACTCATGACTGCCTTTGCAACGGTTGATACTGCCGTGCAGGCCATGAAGCTGGGCGCCTACGATTACATCTCCAAACCTTTCAATATAGAGGAGCTTCTGCTCAGCATCGAGCGAATAAAGGAGGTGAAAGAGGTGAAAGACGAAAACCGCCAGCTAAGGACACAGGTACAGAAAAAGTTCGACACCAAGAACTTTATTGGCAAGAGCGAAGCAACACGAAAGGTTTTTGAGCTAGTTGAGATTATAGCCAAAAAGGATACCACCGTGCTTATTACCGGCGAAACCGGAACAGGGAAAGAGCTACTCACCAACATTATACACTACAACAGCAACCTAAGCAGCAAACCGCTGGTTAAAGTAAGCTGCGCCATCCTTTCGCGCGAAATTTTCGAGAGCGAGCTATTTGGCCACGAGAAGGGTGCATTTACCGGCGCTGAGCGGCAAAAAATTGGCCGCTTTGAGCTGGCCAACACTGGCACTTTATACCTCGACGATATTGATGATATGCCCTTCGACCTGCAGGTAAAACTACTGCGTGCACTCGAGGAGGGTGAAATTGAGCGGGTGGGCGGCACCGAAACCATAAAGATTAAGGTAAGGGTTATTGCCTCAACCAAAAAAGATTTGAAGCAAATGGTGGCCGAGGGAAAATTTCGCGAAGACCTTTTCTACAGGCTCAACGTGTTCCCCATTAACCTGCCCCCGCTCCGCGAACGTCCTGATGATATTGAGCTGCTAGCAAAGCATTTCGTGGAGGAGTTCTCGCAGGGAGTTAAAATCGATATTCACCCCGAGGCCATGGAGCTTATCAAGCGGCATCCATTCTCGGGTAATGTACGGGAGCTTAAAAACCTTATGGAAAGGTTAGTTCTACTGTCAAGCAACAGCTTGATAGATAAAAATATTCTGCCCATCGATGTTCGCTTCCCGGGTAAGCAGCACACCTGTTTCTACTTCGATAACAAGCCCCTTGACGAAATTCTTAGGGAGGTGGAGACCAATGCCATATCCGATGCGCTTTTACGCTCGGGCGGCAACAAGGCCAAGGCTGCACAGATGCTACAAGTTCCCGCCTCAACCCTTAAGTCGAGAATTGAAAAATTAAGCATTAAAATCCCATAAATCGACGAAATCTCGTCGAAACGGTCGATATCTCGTCGATTTTTCGTGAATAACAAGCCCCGTGTTTTGATCAAAATACGGGGCTTACTTATTGTATGTCAACCCCTTTACACAATACACTTGAGCCCCCTAAAACAAGTTGGCTTGCAAATTGCTTTATGTAGAACATTTCTAAATAGCTGTGAAATCACAAATAATAATAACTTAAATAGAAAAGCAATGAAACGTTTAATTGGAATTGTAGCTATTGGGCTGGCCGTAGCATTTAACACCAGCATTCTGGCCCAAACCCACTACGAGGTAAAGTCGCACAACCTTGTAATAGAAGGAACATCGAACCTGCACGATTGGACTGCTGATGTGGAAAACCTAAAGGGAAACTTTAGAATTAAAGTTGAGGACAATAAGATTGTTGATATCGAAAACCTTACGGTAAAAGTTGATGCCAACTCCCTTAAAGGATCAAGAGGGAATATGATGAACTCGAAAATTTACGAGGCCCTCGACTCCAAAAAGCATCCAGAGATTTCGTTCGAGCTTAGAAAAGTAAACTCCATTTCAGAAAACCAAGGAAGTTTTAGATTAAACACAACTGGGATCCTCCAGGTATCGGGAGTAAACAAGCCTGTTAACCTCAACGCTGTGGGAAAGGTGCTTGCAGGTGGAGATATTGAGTTCACTGGCTCAACAAAAATAAAGATGAGCGACTTTAGCGTTAAGCCCCCAACAGCAATGCTTGGTGCGCTAACCACTGGCGATGAGGTAACCCTTAAGTACACCGTAGTGGTTGAGCGCAACCTTTTATCCGACAAGTAAGCTAGTTAAATCAACAATAATTTAAACAAATAATTAAGATGAAAATCACAATCAAAAGCACTGTACTTATAGTTGCATTAACAATTTCCGCACTACCCATTTTTTCGCAGGGCGAAAAGGTAAGCTTTATGAGGCCTGCCGACCAGCGTGGTGTTAACGTATTTGAAACACCAAAGGGCGATACAACCGATTTTAAAGGGCTTCACGTAAGAATTGGGGGTAGCTTTACCCAGCAATTCCAGATGCTTAGCCACAGCAACGAGGCCACAGCAAATGATGTTGCCTTTGGTAGTGGCACCGTGAACCTCAACGCGCTGTATCCACTTAGCCCTGGTTTTAACCTGGCAACGGCAAACCTTCGGTTCGACGTTCAACTTGAGGATGGTATCCGTGTGGTGCTGGAGAACTACATGTCATCGCGCCACCACCCCGAGTTCTGGGTAAAAGGTGGGTATGTGCAGATAGATAAGCTGCCCATGTTTGGCAACCCCGATTGGTTTGCAAATCATATCACCGCAAAGGTGGGTCACTTTGGCTTGAACTATGGCGATCAGCAGTTCCGCAGGAGCGATAATGGTAACACCATTTACAATCCATTTGTGGGCAACTACATTATGGATGCCTTTGCCACCGAGATTGCGGGTGAGGTGTATATCTACCCTGTGGAAAATTTCTTTGTAATGGCAGGTCTGTCGAGCGGTATCATCAATGGCGACGTGAAGGATTATGGTGAGCAGAAGAAGAACCCATCGATCCTGGCCAAGGTGGGATACGATAGCCAAATAAACGACGATCTTCGCTTTAGGCTCTCGGCCAGCCTTTACAGCAATCCTGGCACTACCAGCAATACCCTATATGCAGGCGACCGCACCGGATCGCGCTACTACCTAGTGGCCGAACCAGAGTACTACCGCAACTTCCGCGCAGGGGGTGCAGTAACCAGCACCAATGCAACCGACAGGTTCACCTCTGGACGTTTAAGCCCAGGGTTTACCAATAAGGTAACTTCGGTTATGGTTAACCCATTTGTTAAGTTCAAGGGACTCGAGTTTTTTGGGGCCTACGAAATGTCGCAGGGAAAGCAGGCTGGCGAAACCGAGAATCGTAAGTTTTCGCAGCTGGCTGGCGAGGTAATTTACCGCTTTATGCCCCGCGAACAGGTATTTGTAGGAGGTAGATACAATGTGGTTACAGGAACCCTACCCGGGGCCACAGATGATATTTCGGTTGATCGCATTCAGCTATCGCTAGGCTGGTACACCACTAAAAACCTACTGGTTAAGCTGGAGTACGTAAATCAGAATTACAACGATTTTGCTGCTACCGATTACAGGCACGAGCTTAACTTCAACGGTGTAATGGTTGAAGCAGCCATTAGCTTCTAATTCAAATTCTCCTGCTCCGAACGTATTACGGGGCAGGAAATTCCTTTAAAAACAATTCACTATGCTGTCAAACCTTGCAACGATAATTATGCTTACTACGCTCATGGGCACCAATGCAATGAGCTTTTACTCCTACACCATTGAGGAGCAAAGCTGGATATCCATTGCAGGGTCGAGCAACGTGAATACCTTTGAGTGTTTCTCGAGCAGTAATTTTACCAGGGGAAACATAATGGTAAACGCAAGCGAAGCGGGAAACGCCATTGCCTTTTACAATGCTCAAATGGCCATTGAAATTGAGTCGTTCGACTGTAAAAACCCCATGCTTAACAAAGATATGTATAAGGCCTTGGGGGCTAAGGAAAATCCAAACATCCTAATAGAGCTGCTCGATGCTGAATTTATGCAAAGCAGCACTCAGAATTCTCACTCAGGCAATCTGCATGTTTCAATAGCCATAACCATAAATGGGAAATGCCAAACATATACGCTACCCATCAATTGGGTTAGGGTAAGCGGCACCAACTTCAAGTTCGTTGGATCGCATGATGTTAACATGACCGACTTCGATATCAAGCCACCATCGCCGGCCTTTGGGCTAATTAAAGTAAACGAGTTGATTTCAATAAATTTCAACCTCATGGTACAAACCAATACGCCAGTATACGCCCACGAGGTTGAACGCTTATCGGCCCTATAAAGAGCAAACAAACAATTAGGATTGGTACACCGCCCGTAGTGTGCTTCGAGTTTTTTGCTGTAAAAACACCTTCTTGCTCACGAGCATCCTTTCAACAATCTCCTCAGTAAAGTGGCGAACCGTAAGTAATTCAAGCCCCTTGTTATACCTCACCTCGAATGATTTGTTCAGCTCTACAATTGCACCGGGCAAAAAGTGATCCTCATTATCGACACAAATAGAGAAGCTAATGGCCGAGCTCTGTACCAGATTGGCCTTAACCCTATTCCGGTACAACACAGCAAAAATCCTGCTTAAGCAATCCTCAATTACAAAGGAAAAATCGCGGGGGGTTAAGGATATTAAAACCTGATTGGGTTTAACGATACGTATGGGAGGGTAACCTATTCGCTCTTCGGTTTGGTACACCTTAGTGCCCGCTGCCAGTGGTTTGGCAAAAGATTTTACGTAAAGAGGAATTTGCTTGTTTTGAAGCGGCTTTATGGTTTTGGGATGAATAATCTGCGCCCCGCAGTAGGCCAACTCAATGGCCTCCTTGAACGAAACCTCATCGAGCTTAACGGCATCGGCAAATACTCTGGGGTCGGCATTAAGCACACCGTCTACATCTTTCCAAATGGTTACGCTTTGTGCATCGAGCAGGTTGGCCAGCAGCGCAGCGGTATAGTCGGAACCCTCGCGCCCCAGCGTGGTGGTATGCCCATCGGCTGTTCCTCCAATAAATCCTTGGGTTACATATATCGACTTGCCATTGAACAGGAACTGTTTGCTGCTCAACTCCTCCGATCTTTTAAAATCAACATTACCCTCTCTAAAGTTAGCGTCGGTAAGCAGCACATTCCTAATGTCAACCCACGTATTGCTAATACCCGCTGCATTGAGGTAAGAGGATATGATTCTAGTTGAAATAAGCTCCCCGTACGAAACAATTTGATCGTAGTTGAAGTTGTAGCCCTCGCGGGGCTGATTGCTCAAGTAAACCTCAAGCTTGCCAAACAATGCATCTAGTTCGGTAATGGCATTGGATGTATCGGGTTGGAATAGCTCATAAACAGCTGCTAAATGGCGATCTTTTATCGAGGTTAAATCGTCCCATACCCCTTCGTCACCAGCAATATACTTAGCCAGCAATTGCTCAAGGGCATTGGTTGTTTTGCCCATGGCAGAAACCACCACAACCAAATTGCCCGAGTGAGCCTTAACAATATTAGCCAAATTTTTAACCCCTTGGGCATCCCTAATTGATGCACCGCCAAATTTGAAAACACTAAGCATTGAGAATGATTTTGATCAACAACAAATCGGATGATGACATCAAAAGTAGTAATATTTGCTCCATATGGCAATGCATACAGTAAAAACTTAGCAAAACAATTCGGCACATCCAACATCATTCGCAAACGTTTTAAAACAGGAAAAAAATGTTTTTTATATCGAATATTTATGCGTAAAATTGCTACTCCAAAAACAACAATTCCATCACATAAATCGATTTACCAATGGAAGGCTACACGATCAAAACGCTAACACAGTTTATCATTGAGCGTCAAGCCGAATTCCCCTATGCTACGGGGGAATTCACTCGCCTTTTGTACCATATGGGTATAGCGGCTAAAGTAGTGAACAAGAAGGTGAACAAGGCTGGGCTAGTTGATATACTTGGGCTAGCCGGCGATGTGAACGTACAGGGCGAAGAGCAAAAGAAGCTGGATGTGTTTGCCAACTGGCGTTTTATCCAATCGCTAAAATCATCGGGCGAGTGTTGCGGAGTTGCTTCCGAAGAGAATCAGGAGATCGTAACTTTTGATGACGATCTATCGCTCGACGGCAACTACATTGTTTGTATGGATCCGCTGGATGGCTCATCGAATATTGATGTGAATGTATCGATAGGCACCATCTTCAGCATCTACAGGCGAGTAAGCCCAAGGGGAACGAAGGCCGTGCTTGAAGATTTTTTACAACCCGGATCGAAGCAGGTATGCGCCGGATACATAATCTACGGATCGTCAACCATGCTGGTGTATACCACTGGGCACGGGGTTTATGGGTTTACCCTAGACCCATCAATTGGTGAGTTCTGCCTTTCGCATTACGATATTAAAACACCCGAGGACGGACCCTTCTACTCAATTAACGAGGGCAACTACGCCAAGATGCCCAGGGGCATTCAGCAATACATCAAGTATTGTCAGGTTGAAGATAAAAGCACGGGGCGTCCCTACTCGGCGAGGTACATTGGGTCGTTGGTTTCCGATTTTCATCGCAACCTGCTTAAGGGCGGTGTATTCCTCTACCCCGAAACTGCTGCTGCACCCAACGGCAAGCTGCGGCTTATATACGAGTGCAACCCCATTGCGTTCCTTGCAGAAAGCGCTGGAGGCAAGGCAAGCACTGGCAGCGAACGAATACTGGATATTAAGCCCACTTCGCTACACCAAAGGGTTCCGTTTATTGTGGGATCGAAAAATATGGTGGAAAAGGTGGAAGAGAAGCTGATTGAGTACCCCAGCAATGGGCATTAATACTACGTTTTATACCTAAACTTGAGAAGAAGCGCATTGTGAGAAATCCAATGCGCTTCTGTTTTTACTCTAGCCTAACAACATTAGCAATTACAGAATGTCGTCAATTCTAATGCTTTTGATAAACTCAAGGCTTTTCTCCATCTCTTTATACATCACCACATCCTCCTCAACAAAACCAACCTGCTTACGGTAATCGGTCATTACCTTCTCGAGCTTTGGTGATGTTTTGGCTGGGCGGCGGAATTCAAGCGCTTGCGCTGCATTGAGTAGCTCGATGGCAAGAATCCGCTCCACGTTATCGACCACCCTAAGCAGCTTGGTGGCTGCATTGGCGCCCATACTAACATGATCTTCCTGTCCGTTCGACGAAACGATGCTATCGACCGAGGCGGGTGTACAAAGCTGCTTGTTCTGGCTTACCATGGCGGCAGCGGCGTACTGAGGTATCATCATCCCTGAGTTGAGGCCTGGGTTGGCCACAAGAAATTCGGGCAAACCGCGTAGGCCAAATATTAGCTGCGCCACCCTACGCTCTGAGATATTGCCCAGCTCGGCAAGGGCAATGGCTGCAAAATCGAGGCTAAGAGCCAAGGGCTGACCGTGAAAGTTTCCACCCGATAGCACCAAGTCCTCGTCGGGCCAAATGGTGGGGTTATCGGTAACCGAATTGATCTCTGTTAGCACAAGCTGCGCCACGTAGGCAATGGAATCCTTTGATGCGCCATGCACCTGAGGCATACAGCGGAACGAGTAGGGATCTTGTACGTGTTTCTTAGGACGAGAAATCAGCTCGCTACCCTCAAGCATGCTGCGAATATTGGCGGCTGTGTCAATCTGCCCTTTATGTGGTCTTACATTGTGCAGGTTTGGGTGGAAAGGCTCAATGCGCCCATCGAATGCCTCAAGCGAAATTGCTCCAATCACATCGGATAGTTTCAAAATACGGAATGCTCTGAGCAGAGCATACACCGCATGCGAGCTCATAAACTGAGTGCCGTTAAGTAGCGCAAGCCCCTCCTTCGATTTTAGCTCAATGGGTTCCCATCCAAACTCCTTAAGCACATCGGCTGCATTGCGTTTCTCGCCTTTGTAACGTACCTCGCCCTCGCCAATAAGCGGCAAAAACAGATTTGCCAGCGGTGCCAGGTCGCCCGAAGCGCCCAACGATCCACGATCGTAAACAATGGGCAGAATATCATTATTATAAAAATCGGCAATGCGCTGCACGGTTACTAGCTGAACTCCTGAATGTCCAAGCGATAAAGCATGTGCTTTGAGAACTAGCATTAGCCTCACAATTTCAGGCACCACCTCATCACCGGTGCTGCAGGCATGCGACATCACCAAGTTCTTCTGCAGCTGCGAGAGCTCATCCCTGGAGATGATCTTGTTACAAAGCGAACCAAATCCTGTGGTTATACCATAAATTGGTTCGTTGTGATTTTCCATCTTTTTATCGAGATACTCACGACAATGGTTTATCAATCGCTGGGCTTCGCCAGAAATTTCTAGCGTGTAACCACCCTTTACCAACTCGTTGAGTAGTTCATAGGTTAAGGGTTTGGGAGATATAGAATGAACTTTAGCCATAATACTATTAAAATTTTCAGCTATTGCATTTGGTACTAAAAGTAACTTTGTATTTCGTTAACCTTAACTGTTTCCTGATTCCCAGTGGTCATATTCTTAATGGAGACTTCGCCATTCTGCATTTCCGCCTCGCCTACAATGGCCACGTACTGTATGTTCTTCTTGTTGGCGTAATCGAACTGCCTCTTCATCTTGGCGGCATCGGGGTATAGCTCTACAGATATACCTGCGGCGCGTAAACCCTGGATTATTGGAAGGCAGAATGCAGCCTCCTTATCGCCAAAGTTGGCAAACATAACCTGCGAGCTGGCCAGCAGGCTCTCGGGGAACAGGTTTAAGTGTTGCATCACATCGTAAATGCGGTCGGCACCAAACGACACGCCCACGCCCGAAACATTCTTGAGGCCGAAAATTCCGGTTAGGTCGTCGTATCGGCCACCACCACAAATGCTACCCATCTCCATATCGTTGGCCTTAACCTCGAAAATTGCGCCGGTGTAGTAGTTCAGCCCACGCGCTAGCGATAGATTGAGCTCAACGGTTGTTGTCAATCCACCAATCGACTCAAGGGTCGTAAAGATGGTTCTCATCTCCTCAATGCCCTTCAGCCCAATCTCTGATGTAGCCAATGATTTTGAAAGGATATCCAGCTTCTCGGCATTGGTTCCCTGCAGCTGAATTATGGGCTGTAGCTGCTCGATGGCCGTCTGCGAAACGCCTTTATCGGCCAACTCACTGTTCACAGCTTCAATGCCAATCTTATCAATCTTGTCGATGGCTACGGTAATATCTATTATCCTTTCGGTTTCGCCAACCACCTCGGCCATACCGCTAAGAATTTTGCGGTTGTTTATTTTGATTGTTGTGCTAACTCCCAACTTTTGGAAAACCTCATCGATAATGAGCACCAGCTCCACCTCGTTGAGCAGCGAGTTTGAACCAATTACATCCACATCGCACTGGTAAAACTCGCGGTAGCGGCCTTTCTGAGGCCGATCGGCACGCCATACGGGCTGAATTTGGTATCGTTTAAACGGGAATGTGATATCGTTTTGGTACTGAACCACAAATCGAGCGAACGGAACGGTAAGGTCGTAGCGCAATCCCTTCTCGCAAATCTTGGTCGATAGGGCATTGGCATTATCCGCCGACACGTCGCTGGGTTGAACACCCTTGGTGAAATCGCCCGAGTTAAGGATTTTGAAGAGCAGCTTATCACCCTCATCGCCATACTTACCAAGCAATGTAGATAGGTTCTCCATTGCAGGCGTTTCGATGGGCTGGTAGCCATAGGTACGAAAAACCGATTTTATGGTGTCGAAAATATGGTTACGCTTTGCCATCTCGGCAGGCGAAAAATCGCGGGTTCCTTTGGGTATTGATGGTTTATTGGAAGCCATTTAGCTAATTTTTTGTAATTGCCTGCAAAGATAGAAAATATTGACTGATTGTGGAATGAGTTTAGATATTGTAAAGCAGTAAAGGTGGATGATTATCATTTGGGTTGGGTTATGGAGTCGAAAGCTTGCCCTGAACTCGTCGAAGGGTCGAAAGTTTGCCCTGAGCAGTTCGACAAGTGGTTAGTGATCCTGTCGAACTACTCCCTGGCCACCAGTCGAAGAGTCGAAAGCTGGAAAATTGGTGGGTGGGTGGAATTTGGTGAAAGCCGAACCACTTATGCCAAATGGGTAAATTACCTGGGTTAAGCTAGCGGCAGGCGGGAGCCTGCAAGAATAGGTGGACGGTGGCACAGCCAACCGCCCAACTGGGATTTAACACAGAGGTTTTGGTTTTCCCCCTTTACTCATTGGCCGGGGGTGTGGCGAGTGTGGGAGAGCGTGTTACGTTTTCGTCCCCCAACGAAAATGCCCATGCGGGCGAAACCGCTCCGATGTTCCAGTATCAACCCACATTGGCTACACCCCTTGTTACCCACAGTTTTTATTTCTTCCTTAAAATATCTTTAAGTTGTTTGTCAAGAAATAATTCGTATAATTCGTTTGTTGATATAGTTTTTGAATAATTCTTCTTTTTCAATCCTGTTATCAATTTTTTATCTCCAGTCCAAAGTTTTGCTCTTAGATGATTAGTCAAGGCAACAAAAAGAGCATCATTTTCATCTATGTTTTTAACTAATTCAACGCTTTCTTCAATCTCTTTATCTGGGATTAATATTTCGTCGACAAATTGTATTCTTCTTGTGATTGCCTGATAAGATATTTCAAACTGTATGTTTGAAAAACCAGATATGGATAAAATCTTTCTTTTATGCTCTAATATTTCTTCTTTTAAAAGTCCTACGGTATAGAACTTGAAATACTTATTCCCATTTATTATTAGTTGACCAATTTTACCTTGAGAATTAAGTATTGCACTAAAAACAATATTTGAGTCAACAATAATTCTCATTTCATTTGTCTTTGAGCCTTGAATTTTGACCAAATACTCTTATTCACAGTTTCAGAAAGATTATCAACGTCTTTCTGTGTTGCTTTTGTCTTGGCTGTGTTTTCCTTATATTCGAGATAATCTAGCATATTCTGAAGTTCAGAAAGGTCAACATACGCTGGTAATCTCACCAAGATTTCATTATTCGTTCTTTCGAGTATCATAATAGTATTTTTTTCAAATATACGAATAAACCACTAATATTGGTTCACTCTCTTTAAAATTGTGGGTAACTACTTGATAGGCTGATGAGGTTGGGTACTATGAATCATTTTTGCTGCAGAGAGGAAACACGGAGGGCACAGAGTTCTTTTGCAATTTTGCCAATTGGCAAAACTGCAAAAAGGTCATTGAAAAGCATATGAAAAAAAAATATCTTCTTACATCGTACTTGCGATAAAAAAAAGCAGACCCACACAGCTTGCTTTATAAAATGTATTATTGTAACTGCGCTATAATGCAAAACTTGGGCTTTTGCTTATCTAGCGATTTTCGGCAAAGAAAACACTAACGAATAAACAGTATTGCTATTGGATAATCAAACCGCTCGCCGCTATTCGATTTTACTTAGGCAATAATATACCAACCCTTAAATATTTAAAAGTAAAAATTAAACATAATATGATTTGTCCGCTAACATACCTAAAGTTAAAATATAGATAATACGTCATTGCGAGCCTGCCTTTGCCCTGCCTTTGCCCTGCCTTTGCCGGCAGGCAGGCGGCAGGCAGGCGGCAGGCAGGCGGCAGGCAGGGAGTGTTTTTTATGACGAAGCAATCTACTCGTATTCAGTGAAATAAAGATTGCTTCATCCGCCGGCTGGCGGATTCGTAATGACGATTCGGTGTTTTGGTATCGAAACGGATAGTCATAAAACATAATTTTTTATCATTGTTGTCCTGGGAAATTAATGCTACAAAATAAGATCCTTCACTCCACTGCGTTACGCCTGCTTGCCAGCCATAGCCGTCAAGTTAAGCACAATTTTAATGTATATGAAACCGTTAATTTCCTTGTTCACACCCTCGTAGAGCCTGCCTGGCTGGCAGACAGGGGTATATAGCGATTGAAGAGATTAATACAAATGATTTTAAGCGCTTCGTAGACCTGCCTGCCGCAGGCTGGTGCGCAATAAGGGATCCTAATATCTATTGCACGCCCTACGGCCTGCCTGCCTTCGGCAG
>Ga0334900_1002288_pt1 | contig 17293 bp, 17 predicted proteins | sample GraSluR3_MG_2_FD_207231 | JGI IMG/M metagenome (GOLD analysis project Ga0334900, IMG submission 207231) | Sludge microbial communities from methane-producing bioreactor in Wageningen University, Netherlands - Granular Sludge_31_08-R3 | ecosystem: Engineered > Bioreactor > Anaerobic >...
GCTGAAATTCCTGCTCTTTGAGAACCTGCGCCACGTAACTGCGGTCCAGTATTTCGTAGAGATTCGAGGCAAGCAGCTCTTCCGCTATCTTATCCGCGATTGTTACGCTTAAAGCCGGATATACCCCCTCGGCGGTTACAGTATTGGGGATTGCCATGCTTTCTGTCCAGCCGGAGAAGCATGTGAATAGAAGAAGAATAATGAAAAAATGGAGCTTGATAAGCCGCATTGTCCACCTGCCTTACACTGTGATCTACACTATAGAATAGGCTGGGAAACGATGGAACACAATATTCTGACAGAAGAATACTAGGGAATTGAAATATGCGTACAGGTGTTCTCCATCGAGCATGACAATTTGCCCGTATCGACAACCGGGCTTCTCTCTGGTACATTGCAGAGGCGAAACCATGTGAGAGCGTTGAAATAGTTGGATTGAAAGCGCTTTCAAACAAGGAGACAGGATATGGATGCATATGTTCTTCACGGACCGGGAGATTTACGTCGGGAAAAGCGCCAGGAACGAAAGCCTGGGGCTGACGAGGTACTTATCGATGTCAAGCGGGTCGGAATATGCGGTTCGGATATTCACTACTACCAGCACTTCAAAATAGGACAGTTTATTCCTCGGGCGCCTCTGGTTCTCGGTCATGAGTTTGCAGGACTTGTAGTCGAAGTAGGTTCGGAAGTCAAAAATGTAAAGATAGGTGACCGGGTTACCGCGGAACCTTCAATAGAGTGCGGAAACTGCAGGTACTGCAGGGCAGGACGCTACAACCTCTGCACAAATCTCCGCTTTATGGGGACGGCGGCTACAATACCCCATATTGACGGAGGATTTGCCGAACGGGTTGTGGTTCCCGAAAGTCACTGTTACATTCTTGATGATTCACTGGATTACGGTGCAGGAGCCATGATTGAGCCCCTGGCAGTAGGGGCAAACGGAGTCATGCGTGCCGGTACGGTAGCGGGCAACCGTGTTCTTATTGTCGGCGGCGGTACAATAGGGCAGATGGTTCTGGGGGTTGCCAGTGCCCTTGGAGCAACCGACATTACCCTGGCTGACCCGGCGGAATATCCCAGGAGTTTCGCCCTGTCCCACGGCGCGGGCGCGGCAATCGATCCCACGGAGACGGGTATTGCGGAGAAACTCTTCGCCGGGGGCGGCTTTGATGTGATATTTGAGGCCTCCGGTGCTCCGGCGGGACTCAGCTTTGCCTACACGACTGCAGCACGGGGAGGCAGGGTGGTCCAGATCGGGACCCAGCCGGACAGCGTAAACCTGCCTGCAAACCTTGTTATGTCCAAGGAGCTGACGGTTTTCGGCTCCATGCGCTATGCCCATGTGTATCCCATGGTGCTGGATCTGATTCGTTCGGGAAAAATTGCTGTAAATGACCTTATTTCCGCGGTTTATCCCTACGAAAAGATGCAGGAAGCCATGGACCGGGCGGTTTCAAAGGACAGGGTTGTCAAGGTTCAGGTGGAAAGAAAGTAAAATCTCAGGGGAGCATTTGTATGGGCAGCCTATATTAATGCTCCCTTAATGTAAAACGAGAAAATATTAATAGTTCTTCTGCTATCTCTTTCTTAATTTTCACAGTACAGTAAAGTCAAATCAAGGATCCTGTATGAGTGATAAAACTGAAGAGCCTGTCGAATTTACAGACAATGAAAAACATCAGGGAAACTCCCGGGAACATCTGCTGGTAGCTGTCAGTCACAGTCCTAATTCGATTCATTTGTTAAACAGGACCCGGCAGATGGTTGAAAAAATCAATGCCAGCTGGACAGCCTTGTATGTGGAGACCGGGATACCCCTCAGGGATGATGAGCGCGAACGGCTGCATCAGAACCTTGAACTTGCTCGCAGACTGGGTGCTGAAGTAGTACTCCTGCCTGCCGAGGATATAGCAGCAGAGGTGATCCATTATGCCCGGATGAAGAATATTACCCAGATAATAATCGGGAAGAGCATCCACAACTCCAGGATCTATCGTCCGCAGAAGAGAAGCATAACCCAGCGTATCATTGATGAAAGCGGAACCATTGATGTCCTTGTGGTACAGGAAAAACCGAGTAGTTATCCGGGAGGCTGGATACATCGCTTTCGTTTCCTGAATTTTACAACCCTTCCGCATCTTCTATCCTTGACTGTTGTGCTTGCTGTTACCGGCATAAACCTGATTGCCCTTCCTCTGATTGGGTATCGTTCAGTTTCTACCATATATCTGCTTACCATTACAGCTCTCGCTTTTTTCCTTGGCAAGGCTGTCGTGTGGATTGCGCCTGCGGCAAGTGCGCTTCTCTGGAACTATCTGTTTATTCCTCCGCGGATGACCTTTACCATCGGGGAACTGGAAGATGTGTTGATGTTTGGTATGTACTTTGTAGCTGCATCGACAACGGGATACCTGACCTCCCGTTTAAAGGCCAATGAGCGGGTCCTGGTTATGCGGGAAGAAAAAATGACCCTTCTGTACAACTTTTCCCAGAGTCTTTCGGAGAAGCAGACTATTAAGGGGATTGTCGATACCAGTCTCGACTATGTTTCCCGTTATTTCCATGCCTGGACTGTACTTTTTTTGCGACAGGAGTCCGGAATACTTGACCGGTATCCAATAACAATCCGTGGAACGGATCTGGACGACAGGGAATATGACTGTGCAAGCTACTGTTTTGAACAGAATAAACCCTGTGGTCGGTACACGAACAATGTTCCGGATGTTCAGTACCATTACGTACCCCTTCGTGGTCCGGGAAACACTATGGGGGTGCTTGGAATCCGGCTGGAAGATCAGAGAACCTGGACAACGGACCAGGAGGAACTGCTGTTAACCCTTGGCAGGAATCTCGCTCTCTCCCTGGAGAGGGAAATGCTTGCCCAGGAATACCGGCGCAATATGATGACCGCAGAATCCGAACGTCTTTCCAAGGTTTTGCTGAATACCGTTTCTCATGAGTTAAGGACCCCCTTGACAACAATAAAAGGGTCCATTACAGCCTTGATGGATTCTTCCACGGCGGATGATTTGACTACCAGGACGGAGCTGCTCAGGGAAACCCTGATAGCTTCGGATCGTTTGAACAGTATTGTTGGAAACCTGCTGTCCATGAGCAGACTTGAGTCGGGCGTACTCCGACTGAAAAAGACCTGGAGTGATGTCAACGATCTTGTAAGTGTAGCTCTGGATCACCTGAGGGGAGAACTGAATGATCATCCTGTGAGGATAGAGGTGCCCGAGGATCAGCCGGCGGTATTGGTCGATTTTGTTCTTATTGTTCAGGTAATCACCAATCTTTTACAGAATGCGGCGTCTTACACTCCGGCCGGATCGCCGATCAGCATCGAGACAGCTACAGAGGAAAGGAAATTCAAGCTTGTTGTCTGTGATTCCGGTAAGGGAGTTTCTGAATCAGAATTGCCACATCTGTTTGATAAATTCTACCGGGGCAGCAATGAAGCAACCGGCGGTGTTGGTCTGGGGCTGTCCATTTGCCGCGGAATAGTGGAGGCTCATGGGGGCAGCATTGATGCTCACAACGGCAGGGAAAAAGGATTGTGCGTGAGTATTATTATTCCGGACTGTGTTGACGAAGAAAGCGGAAACGAGGATAAGCTGTGATCAGAGTTGTGGCTATCGATGACGAAGTTCAGATCAGACGTCTTTTACGGATATGTCTGGAGCGTAATGATTTCAAGGTATATGACGCATCTGACGGGGAAGAGGGCCTCCGACAGATCCTGAATGTAAAACCCGATCTGGTTCTCCTTGATCTTGGCCTCCCGGATATGGACGGAAAAGATGTGTTGTCGTCCTTGAGAGAATGGTCCTCCATTCCCGTTATCATTCTGTCCGTTAGAAACACTGAAGATGACATTGTCGCTTTGCTGAATGCCGGTGCTGATGACTACATGATAAAACCCTTCAATACGGGTGAATTAATTGCAAGAATTCGTGTAGCCCTGCGGCATCGAAATCCGGAACCCGCAGATCAGGTATTTTCCACCGGCTCCTTGACAGTTGATCTGGGAAGCCGGGAGGTAAAGGTTGAAGGTGAAGAAACAAAACTTACTCCCACCGAGTACGCCCTCCTCCGTCTTTTCATACAGCATGCCGGCAAAGTCCTGACCCATCAGCAGATCCTGCGGGAGGTTTGGGGTCCCAACACGCAGGAAGAGTATAACTATCTACGTGTATACATAACCCAGCTGCGGAAAAAGATCGAAATCAATCCGGCACGACCGCAGCTGCTGTTGACTGAACCCGGTGTCGGCTATCGACTTAAAACATAAGCCTGCACCTGTGGAGGAATACTATGCACCGACTGCTTAACTCCCAACAGTTTACCCTTCTGGCTTTCTTTATTGCAGTTATCCTGACCGGCTCCATTTTACTGGTACAGCCCGGTGCATGGAACGGTGAAGAAAGTCTGTCCTATCTGGATGCCCTTTTTACATCGACGTCTGCTGTATGTGTAACCGGTCTTATAACCGTCGACACAGCCCGGTATTCCCTCTTCGGCAAGCTCGTTATTATGGCTCTTATACAGGTCGGCGGACTCGGGATAATGAGTTTTGCCACAATTTTTCTTGTTACTCCCAGCCTCAGGCTCTCCCTGTCGCACCAGCAGATTATTCAGAAATACTATGTGGATACCGTGGAACACCGGGACCGGCATATCATTGGAAGTATTATTCTTTTTACCCTGGCAGCCGAAGCTGCAGGTGCATTGCTGCTGTATTCCCGTTTCAGTTCTCTCGAGGCTGCCGGAAAAACATTCAGTGACGGTGTATTTTTAACAGCCCTGTTTCACTCTGTTTCGGCATTCTGCAATGCGGGGTTTTCTCTATTCTCCAACAGCCTTGAAAATTACCCTGGCGACAATCTTGTTTTACTCACAGTAATGGGGCTTATTGTCCTTGGAGGAATCGGGTTTGTCGTTTTTAACGACCTGATTTTACGCCTGCGGGGAAGAAACCGGCACCTTAGCCTTCACTCCCGGATGGTCATTATAATGACCCTGCTGCTCATAACAGGCGGGGCAATTGTTTTCTACTTTCTTGAAAATCCCGGAACTATGAGGAATTATAATGAACCTCAGAAATGGATCAATGCTTTTTTCCAATCCGTAACAACCAGGACTGCCGGATTCAACACGATTCCTCAGGGAGAGTTAAGTTTACCCTCAAAAGTCTTTAATCTTTTCCTGATGTTTACCGGTGGTGCCCCGGGGTCAATCGCAGGCGGTGTAAAGGTAACGACCATGCTGATTGTCCTTACCGTTATTTTCCGGGGAACTTTTAAGGAAGGTAGCTTAAACTTCGGCAAGCGGCAGATTCCGGCAGAAACAGTAAGAAGTGCCCATCTGTTTATTCTGCGAGCGGTTATGCTGGTGGCCTGCGGAAGCTTTGCCCTGTCGATTTCTGAAATACTGATAGCCGGAGAAAGCTGGTCCTTCATGGATCTTCTTTTCGAAATCTTTTCCGCTTTTGGTACGGTCGGCCTTTCCACCGGAGTTACATCGACGCTTTCCTCTGCCGGTAAAATCATCATTATTTTCGTGATGTTTGCGGGCCGGGTAGGTCTTATCTCTGTGACTCTTACGCAGTCTCCCGAGAATCTGCGGCACAACATCGAGTATGTGTCGGAAAAGGTGATGATAGGTTAGGACGAGCGCATATTAATACTGTTTTAATAAAAATCACCGTATTGTTAACAAAAAACAAATGCTTTATGGATAAAGATTAATTCACGCCAAATATACTCCCCTTCATCTCTGCCGTATACTCAGACTGTGAGTTTAACGGAGGGAATGAATGGCCCGCATCCTTGTTGTTGAAAAGGAGCTCCAGTTACGACGTTTCCTGAGAAGGCAGTTATCCAGCCGGGGATTCAGGGTCTCGGAGGTGGAAAATACCGAGAAGGGCATAACACGAGTACGTACCCTTCATCCGTATCTTATACTCATCGATCTTGACTACAGTGAAGGTGACGATCTTGAAGCTGTCGGGATGTTCAGAAGCGGATCGTCTGCTCCCATCATATGTCTGGTCGGAAAGGAAAAGATGGATGCAATAGCGTCGATTCTGGAAGCAGGTGCCGACGATTGTATCGTTAAACCCTTCGGCATTCGGGAATTAATCTCACGAATAGGAATCTCCCTGTGTCAGGCAATGCGTGTGTATCCGCAGACAGTTTTTAGGGCGGGAGAGCTTGTACTTGATCCCATACAAGGAACTGTTTCCGCCGGGGATACCATTAAGCACTTACAGCCTGCGGAATATACTGTTCTACGGTCTCTTATAAGGCATTCAGGAGAGGTTGTTCCCTATGACAGATTACTTTCAGAACTGGATGGTCCGGAAAGTCATAATGACCGGAACCGTTTGAGGGTATATATCAGCAAGATTAGGGATATTTTTGACGACGACTCGCATCAGGAAGAAGTACTGGTAACCGTACCAGGCGTTGGTTACCGTTTACGAAGGAGGAACTGACTATGGAAGCTGTTCAACAGATACGGCCGGCAGTACATGGCTTGAGGAAGAATAACGGTACTGATTCTGGTGTCAGTGCCACTATAACAAATCCTGTTTTGCGGGTTCTGGTTTTTTACACTGGTTTTATCCTGGTGGGGATTACCGCCTTCACCATTTTTCCTGTTCTGGACGGAAAAGCATTATCACCTCTTGATGCCCTGTTTACTGCTGTTTCTGCCGTTACACTGACAGGTCTGGCAACGGTTTCCCTGTCCGAGTTCAGCCCTGAAGGTCAGATGATTGTACTGTCATTGATTCAGGCCGGTGGAATCGGTTTGCTCTATTTTGCATCCCGACTGATCATTGTGCCGGGGTGTGCATCATCCAAATCGCACCATCTGATGGTCAGGGAACGCTGGAGCGAGGTAAATGAACTCACACCGAAGAATCTTCTTAGAAACATTATCCTGGGAGTTCTTTTCCTGGAATTCCTGGGAACCATGGTTCTCTATTTTCTTTTAAAAGACCATGCTGTGGAATTTCCATTTTTATCTTCCCTCTTCCATGCTGTCTCTGCTCTGTTGAATGCCAGTTTTACAACCTTTGGTACAGGAAATCTTGAAATACTGACTCAAGCCCCAATAGCCGGTACTCTAGGTGTTTTGATACTTCTTGGCGGTCTTGGATATGTGGTTTTAGCTGAGATCCTCCACAAAATACGGGATAAAAACCGGCAATGGAGTTTGAATGTCCCAATTTCTCTTATAGGCACACTTGTAATTATCACCCTCGGGACATCCCTCTATCTGCTGATTGACAGGAACTCCTCTACCGGTTTCTGGACCGCCCTGATGCGGACCATAAATGCACGAACAGCTGGTTTCTCCATCGTCGATCCTGCCCAGAGTACTGCTGTCGCGCGGATACTCTCCATGCTTCTCATGTTTATCGGCGGAGCTGCCGGTTCTGTAACGGGGGGCATAAAGATAACTGCCCTTATCATGCTGTTCATGACGGCTCTGAAAGGATACGGAACAGACAGACGGATAGTTCTTTTCAGGAGAAGAATCCCTGTGGCAGCTCAGAGCAGTGCGGTACTGTTCTTTCTTCGTGTTGCCGGAATGATGATATCTTTAATACTGCTTTTATCCCTTGCAGAAACAGTGTTCAATCCCTCCTCGGATTTCTCCTTTGGCGATCTGGTCTTCGAGGCGGTTTCCGCATTTACAACTGCCGGATTATCAACCGGGATAACCTCATTATTATCCGCAGCGGGAAAATTCGTCATTATCGCAGCAATGCTCACCGGAAGAATAGGCTTGCTGCTGATGATTTCCAAAATGGGTAACGGAACCAGAAAAAAACCCGAAAAGTCGAATCACACCATTTATCCTGAAGGAGAGGTACTGCTCGGATGAAACAGTTTGCAATAATAGGTCTCGGAACCTTTGGAAAACGGATGGCCGAGGAGTTTACCCAGCTGGGAATTGAATTCCTGGTTATTGATAAGGACCGGGAGTCTGTGGAACGCTACAAGCATGTGGCAGCTGCCGCTTACTGTGTCGACGCACTAAATCCGGAAGCCATTAACCGTACAGTTCCGGCAACGATTGACGGTGCGATTGTTGATCTGGGAAAGCAGATGGAAACCTCAATTCTCACCGTTAATTATCTGAAGAAAATAGGTGTGCAGCAAATAGTCGTTAAAGCAGAAAACGATGAGCATGCTGAAATTCTGAGAATCGTCGGAGCTGACAGAATTGTCTTTCCGGAAAAAGAGGCGGCGCAGAAAATAACCCCCTCCCTGTTGTCATCCACCATTCTCAATCTGCTGCCGGCAGGGCAGGGACTCGTAATTGCAGAAATCCGTGTACCCGACAGTATGATAGGAAGAACGATACGGGAGGTCGATGTACGTCGAAAATACGGTGTAAACGTGGTCGGTGTACGTCACGAGGGCGATGGGGAGTATGAACTGACCTCTGTGGACTACCGTTTCCAGCCCCTTGATATTCTGTTGATTGCCGGGCAGCAGGAGCAGGTGGCAAGTTTTTCTGGTATTGCGGGGTCTGCGAAAAAGAAAACCATCAGGAATCTGTTACGTCGGCTGCAGATAGCCTGACTTACCCCGGAAACTCGAGGGTATAGCGGGTACCATTGACGGAATCGACGGATACGGTTCCGTCAATCTGTTTAGTGAGCAGTTTGATCAGTTCAAGACCGAAGCCGGAAACTGCTTCAAGATCGGCAGGGGAGGGAAGTCCGACTCCATCGTCGGCATAAACAACACGAATCACCCCCCTTCTCCGGAACGCCTCTACTGCGATTTTTCCTGAATCCCTTTCGGTAAAGGCATATTTCATGGAATTGGTAAACATTTCACTGAGCATTATTCCGATGGATGAGAGTATCTTCGTATCGATCACAATGTCTTCGACATGGATATCGGTTTTGATATCTTTGCCCGATGAATAGTGTGTCTTCAGGTCCTCGATAAGAGAAGGAAGAAATACCCTGATACTGAGTTCGGTAAAGCTCTCAGAACGGTACAGTTTATCGTAGAGTACCATCATTCCCTGTATCCGGTTGGCCGCGTTCCGTAGAATCTCGGTACAGGATTTTTCGGTTTTCAATCTGCTTTGTATGGATAAGAGACTGCGGATGACGCCCATGTTATTCTTAATGCGGTGATGAGTCTCTTTAAGCAGGATTTCTTTTTCCTTGAGCAGGGAAGCAATCTGCTCTTCCGCCTTCTTGCGTTCCGTAATGTCCCGCGCAATGCTGAGTATTGCGTTGCGGTCACCGTATGCAACAAGGGTGGAACATATTTCCACCGGGATTGTATTCCCCTGTTTTGATTTATGACGTGTCTCAAATACCTGGATTTTATCCTCCGGGGCGTTATGGATAAGATCATTTATGGTCTCTTCGTTCATGGAAGCATCGATATCAACGGGTCCCATGGACCTGAGTTCTTTACGGGAATAACCCAACTGTCGCACAGCGGTTTCGTTAAATTCAAGAAATTTTCCGTCATAGCTTATTACCCACACCGATTCATTCATGGCGTTTATTATGGTACGGTAATTTATAAATTCCCTGTTGTGTTCTTTCTCCGTTTCTATCTGATTGTTCAAGCTAAGAGCAGTCTGAATTGAGGCGATCAGAAGCTCGGCGGGGCTGTCTGTAGCGACATATCCGTAGCTTCTGATCTCCCTGGACGTGGGAATATGCTCTGCAGCTTCGGGAGGGACCATAAAGATGAGAGGTAGTTTATAATCTTCGGTAAGATTTGATGCAGCGGAGATCCCAGCCTTCCCATCTCCCAGGTACAGGTTCAGCAGGATGATATCTATTACCTTAGTCGTTTCCAGAGCATCTTCAGCCTGTGTTAAGGTACCGGAGGAAAGTACACTGAATCCGCTGTCGAGGAGGGCCGTTTTCGTTGTTTCGGCTGAGTGTGCCAGGTCGTCAACAAGGAGAATAGTTGCCTTTCCGGTGGGTATCATTCTCATTGGCCCTGATTGTAGGATAAATAATGATAAGAGTATCATTATTGAAGTATCCAGAAAATTATAGCATTATTTCTGAAAAAATGTACACAAAAGGTGATAAAATGCGAAAAGGGGATAGATGCATCTGATATGCTGCAGACAAAACAGGTTTTTCCGGATGATACTTCCTATTTTCTCCACAGACTGGAGAGCAATGTTTTTTTATATACGCGTATTCTGTTTATTCTCGGTGTGGGCAGTTTCGGGTTTCTCCTTAGGAACGCTCTCTTTTACCTTCCGCATTATTATATAGCGAGATATTATTTTTACATTTATCTGCTTGGATGCTTAACAATACTTCCTACGCGAGCAGCAGTTTCTTCTCTGTATAAAAAACAGGATTATAAAGCTGTAAATACCTTGATCATTATCTCAGCTTCTGAAGTTTTTATATTGCTGGTGCTGCTTTCAGTATTGGATTCAGTACGGATTGTTGTCAATGAACCTTCTAATGATTACAACTTTACTGGCTATATTTTGGGTCTTTTTATTATGGGTTTTGTACTGCGCCTGGACTCGAAGCTTACCCTGGCTGTCTATGCAGCTGGAATTAGCATTTTTCTGACACTCTACTATTTCTATTCTCCCCGTGTTCTCTCCCTTCCGTCGGTGCTACCCTTTATCGCAGTAAACATTCTTGCCCTCTATTTTTCCTATTCCCGGGAAAAGTTCTATAAAATTCTCCATGAGGATAATACTGATTTGTTGAATCAGACATTCAGGGATAGTCTTACACAGAGTTTCAACCGCAGATATATGAAAAGAGCTGTACATCAGAGCTTTACCCACAAGTTAGGAGCAGGTGTTCCGTTCTGCTGCATTTTCACAGATATCGATTTTTTCAAAGATATAAACGATAAGTATGGCCATGACGCTGGTGACATGATTCTCATTGAATTCTCAAGGATATTGCAGAATGAAACCAGGAGTATGGACTCGGTGATACGATATGGGGGTGAGGAATTTGTGATCCTTCTTTCGAACACCCGGCTGGATGAAGCAAAGGGAATTGCAGATCGTATGCGGCGCGGTATTGAGGAAACCAGTTTCTATGACAACAGAATCAGTGTAACGGCAAGCTTTGGTGTTACAGAGGCAGCTGACAGGGATACGGAAGAAAGCATCATTCAGAGAGCGGATTCCCTTCTTTATCGGGCAAAACGGGAAGGGAGAAACAGGGTCTGTGCAGGATAGTCTGGAGTACGCATATCGTCATCCGCCAGGAGAATAGTACTATGTCTGGAGGATTCAGTCGCATTGGCCCTGAAGGACGTCGTCGCTATTGTGCGCGCATGGCACCGAAGCCTGTATGGGCTTGAAAGTGGCGTAAATGAGCCTATACAAACACAAAGTCCGCCTTGCGGTCAGCCACGGAAACACGTTCTATCTTTACTCTGACGGGATCGCCGAGACGATAAATCCTGCCGGATTCTTTCCCTTTATATTGATAATTATCGCTGTCGTATTCGTAGAAGTCGTCTTTCAATTTTGAAAGCGGCACGAGTCCTTCGATGAGGTAGTGCGAAAGCTCAACAAAGAGTCCAAAGGAAGTTACCCCGGAGATAATACCGTTGTAACTGTGGCCGACCTTGCGGGACAGAAACTCGAGGGATTTGATCTTGGAATATTCGCGTTCGGCAGAAACCGCGACTTTCTCGCGATCGCTGCTTTGCCTGCAGGTTCTTTCGAGGTATTCCGCAATTTCACCTGATTTCTTCATACACCTGATTGCGTCAAGGTTTTTTTCTACATTTTTAGCACTCACTCCGGCAGGGCTGGGTCCAGGGGACAGGATATCCAGATATCGCTTGAGCAACCTGTGAACCAATAAGTCCGGGTAACGCCGGATTGGAGAAGTAAAATGGGTGTAGGCCTCGAAAGCCAATCCAAAATGACCCTTGTTGCGGGTGCTGTAAACGGCCTTGGTCATGGACTGCAGGGCAACTTTTTCCACAAGGTTTTTGAACTCGAGGTTCTGGATTATCTCGAAGATATTCCTGTAATCCTCCGGTTCAATGGTCTCTCCCATTCTGTAGGGAATACCCAGATCAGACACCATTGATAAAAAGGCTTGAGCATCCTCTTCTGAGGGTTTTTCATGGACCCGGTACACAAAGGGAATCTTTGTTTTGAGCTGCTTTTCCGCGGCGACAATATGTCCGGCCACTGTCTTGTTCGCCAGGAGCATGAACTCCTCAACGAGACGGTGTGATTCAAGGCGTACCTTCGGAATTATTGTACGGGGGATACCCTCTTCGTCGAGGCTGATTACGGTTTCGGTCATGTCAAAGTCTATACTTCCGCGCTCCTCCCGGCGTTTCTGTAATACCTGGCTGAGCATCTGCATCAGGTGGATCGCCGAGGCGTATTTGTGTTTATTGCCCTTGATGATCTCTTCGACCTCCTGGTAGGTGAATCGCTGTTTGCTCTCGATAACAGTCTCCGCGATCTGATAATCCTGTACCTCGCCCATGGAATTTATATGCATAAGGACCGAGAAAGCAAGCCGCGGTTTATGCGGCACAAGGCTGCATATTTCGTTGGAGAGGCGTTCAGGGAGCATGGGCAGTACCTTCTGTACAAAATATACCGAAGTACCGCGCTCCCAGGCTTCCTGGTCTATTATGCCGCCTTCGGGAACAAAAAAGCTTACGTCCGCAATATGGACTCCCAGCTCGAAAAGTCCGGATGAAAGCTGTCGAATAGAAACAGCGTCATCAAAGTCCTGAGCGCTCTCCGGATCGATGGTAAGGCACTCCAGTTTTCGTAAGTCGAGCCTTTTTTTTGCGATCCTCCGAATATTCGGATCCCTCAGGTGTTGCGCTTCCAGGAGTACTTCCTCAGGAAAATCGAGAGGAAGCCCGTGGGAGAGGGCTACAACCTTCAGGTCAATGCCTGCTTCGTTCTGATCTCCGAGGATATCGATTATCGTACCCCGCGGTTTTTGACTGGGATCTTTCCATTCGATCAGCAGCGCGACCACGACCTGACCATCCTTCAATCTTTTGCCAGTCCCGGGCTTGTCTAATTCTTTGTGCGGAATAAAGAGTGACGAAGGAAGACGCTCGTCTTCCGGATATACCTTTCCGCCTCCCGGGCTCGTGCGAAAAATTCCGATGATATTGCGGCCGGAGCGCTTTATTATCTTTATTATTTTTCCGGACGGTTTTCTTCCTTTTCCAAAGACAACTGCTTCAACAGTATCGCCGTCCATGGCATTGGCAAGATTATCGAAACTTATAAAAACATCCGCTTCGTCTTCGAGAAGAACAAAACCAAATCCTTTTGCGTTTATCTGCAGTTTTCCTGTTATTGTCTTTTGTCTTTTCATTAATTATTCTCCAGTTCAATAGTAGCACAATGTCCTGGTAAGGCAAACATCGATACCACAGGTTCATCAGGTACACAAGAGATGCTTACTCCTGTGTTTACGATTGCGGACATTGTTTCAGATCATGTTCCAGAATAATGGAGATCGTATCGGTACTTTTGTACAAATTCACCCTTACATATGAAAGCAGAGAAGCAAAAAAAATACCCTGTAAAACCTTACAGGGTATGCACTTGTAACTGCGGCGAACTGGACTTGAACCAGCACGGCCTAACGGCCACTAGCCCCTCAAGCTGAATTGCCTACCTTTGGCAGCCACCAATAGCCTTTAATATACTTTATATAATACTACACGGCAAGGAAATACGCAAGCGCAACTAGCATTTTCTCTTTTGACCTTTCCAATTCCAGCCACCAAACCAGCCACCAATTTTCAGAAAATAGCTGACAGTCGAACCTTTATGTTTTTCGTGTATGTAGCAACAAATACTTGACCTGTAGCAACATTTATGGTATTTTACTAACAAGGATGGTGATCATAATGAAAGCAAACAAAAACGAGATGTTACGAGTAAGAATGACAGACCGTCAAAGGCGGTGGTTACGCTTCTTGTCGCAGGCAAAAGGACTGAGTGAATCAGAGATCGTTAGGGATCTGATACGAAAGGCAACTTGGGACGAGATGCAAAAAGGTTCAAGATTGATTGCTCATGTTAATGCTTGCTTGGATATGAAGCTGCCGGCTCCTGCTCAACACATGTCATTTGAAGACATAAAGGCGATGCTCGACGAGAAAAAGATTGAGAATTTCGCCGAATTAAACATGAAATATTTTCCTGAAATAATGGCCGACTATCAAAAAGAGCTCGATTATCCCGACCACGATACAGCAATAGAAGAAACTTGGGACACGGAAAGAAGAAAAACCTTCTTTTTAAATTTTCTAAATAAAAACGGGAAGGAATAGTCATGACGATCCAGGGAAAGAACTTGATCACGATTGATGAGGCCATACAAAAGTATGGATTTTCCCGACAATTCTTCTGGAGCCACACTTCCGCCCGGGATGTACCGTTCTATAAATGGGGAAGGCGCGTTGTGTTCGATGTCGATGAACTGGAAGAGTGGCTCCTGGAACGCGGACGGGTGGAGAAAGTTTGATGTGTCGGGTAGGTATTTTATTGTGCCAAACGGTCTGATGGAACAAGAAATTTCCTCAAGCGCCAAGCTCACTTTGCTCGGGCTGCTTTATTTCTGGAACAGCAAAACAGGAGCATGCTTTCCAGGTTTGGCAAAGATAGGAGCCGTAACCGGACAGTCAAATAGAACCTTGAACAGGACCATAAGGGAGCTCGAAGAGGCTGGTGTGATTCAAATTGAACGGCGATTCAACAGATGTGAGAGCACTGGAAAAATTGAAAAAACATCCAATAAATATATTATTCCCGAACGCGCCAATTTGGCGCTACCTACTGCCAAAACTGCAAGAAAAACCGGTGAAGGTGACGCCAATTTGGCGCATAAACATTACTATCCTTTTAACAATACTAGTAAACCACCCCTAGGGGGGGACGATTTTATCGATTCTGTACTTACGGAAATCGAGGAGGAAGCTGATGGACAATAGAACATTCCTGCAGTGGCTGAAGGAATACTTTCCTCTTACCAATGAAATCAGCATAAAAGAAATCGGAATCCGAACAAGGCTCTTGAGCGAAGATGCCCGGCGCAAGTTAAAGGATTTCGTTGTTGAAGCGGTCAGTAATCGATATGGACGAATCAGTTTCGCTGAGATCTACGAGGTTGCGAACGAACGCGGAATCGATTTTCCGAGACCAAAGCCGAAGGATGATGTACAGCCGTTATCATCTGGGAGAGAGGTGGAGTGTCCGTCCTGTGGCTTCCGATATGAATATGCCCAGGGAACAACAGACGATTGTCCGCAGTGCGGTTTTGCGTATTACGAGTATCTGATTTATGAAAATGCTTCAGAGGCTGACAGAAATGGGACCATCGGGAACCACTACTTCCTGAAGTTGCGGTTCCACCAGGGCCTGGGGGATGGCTCAAAACCCCTGGAGAAGCCCGCATGAACCGGTTAAAAAATGAGCAAAAAACACTGAAAAAACGCTGTTTTGCAGCGAAAAAACACGGTTTTGAACGCTTTTTGAAAAAACCGCCAACCCTCAAAATCACCAACATTTACCAACATTTGCCGGTGAAATCCGGGGACTTGGCGGGGTACAGAAACCTTTTCAGCAACCTGCTGATAATATTTCTTTATCATTTCGGGAGTTATGTGTGATGAAACTAGGGTCAGCAGCTAAAAACGGACCAGAACTAAACGTTTGTGTAGTATCTGTGGTATTATGTGAGGCGCTAGAAAACGCTAAGAATTTCGCCCTGGGTTGGGAAAGGTTGGAAAAGCCGTATACAGGAAACATTGAGATTTATTGAGAAACGAGGTCTGGGGGGAATTGAGAATGGACATTGGAAAATTAAATGAATGGGTAAAATCCGAAGAGGGGCAAGCCTGGCTCAACGAGCACAAGAAGCCCCTGATCGATAAAAAGGACGAGTTATTGGGGAAGCTGAAGACTCTCAACGAGGGCCACAGCAAAACCGTGCAGGAGCTCAACGACGCGACTGCACTGCTCGACCAGGAGCGGGCTGCAACACGAGCAACCCTCGTAAAGCAGGCCGTGGATTTCTTTGTCTCCCAGCGCGTTGCGCAGGGGATGGAAGACGGGGCGCGTGCCCTGCTTTCCAGCGTCGATGTTTCGGTACGGGCTGACGGCCTACTACGTGTTCCGATTGTCGGCAAAGAAAATCTTGAAGGACTGTCTTTCGAAGGTGATCCTCCTGATTCGCTTCCTCTCCAGGACTATCTGGAGGCATGGAGCCAGACGGAGGGAGCAAAGGCCTATATAAAGGCCCCCGGGAATACCGGCGGCGGTGCTCATGGTGGATTCAGCCGCCCACGTCCAACGGACGCAGCAGCGGCAGACGATTTTGCGAAAGCGGTTCTTGATAAACTCTGAGGCATAAAATGGCAATTGAATATGCAATAGGTGTCGTTATCGCGAAAGCGGTGCTTGCAGCGTTGGAAAAACGCTTGGTGTACCGAGCGATGTATAACGAGGATTATACGGGAGACGCGACGAGCGGAACCGTTCGGCTCATTGGTGTAACCGGTGCAACGGTCGCGCCGTATACGCGGAACCAGGAAGTCGTTTATGGCTTGCTCAGCGATACACCAGTTGACCTGGACCTTGACCAGAGCGACATTTTCGCTTGTAGGATCGATGACCTGGATAAAATCCAAAGCTCCCCGGACCTGCTCGCAGCAGCGCTGCGTGATGGTGTCCACGGGCTTGAGAATGCGATTGATAAATACCTGGCGCAAACTCTCGCAGATGGGGCGGAGCTCTTTGTGCTCGACAGTGATGATGCGCCTGTCAGCATAAATTCAGCGAATGCTCTGCCGGCGCTTACCAGGATGGGCCGGCTGCTGGACGATGCGGATGTACCGAGGGAAGGGCGGTCGGTCGTACTGCCGCCATGGTACATCGAGGACCTTGTCACCGCTGAAGTTGATCTTAAAGTTGATCTTGCAGCTTTCCAGGGCGGGTATGTAGGACGGGCGGCCGGGTTCGATATTCGGATGTCGACCAATGTTCCAAAAGAAAGCGACGCGCATTGTGTCATCGGCGGAACGAAAGCTGCCGCCACCATGGCGCTACAGCTTAACCAGGTAGAAAAAATTCGGCTTGAGAAGTACGTTGCAGACGGCATACGGGGATTAACCAGCTACGGAGCTGTAGTTGTGTATTCCGTTGAAAACGGACAGTGATTCCGGAGCAAAGCGGACAGCAGTCTGAAGGAAAAAATCCTCGCCGATTAGTATGAATCGCTGTCCGGTTT
>Ga0334900_1002295_pt1 | contig 17221 bp, 10 predicted proteins | sample GraSluR3_MG_2_FD_207231 | JGI IMG/M metagenome (GOLD analysis project Ga0334900, IMG submission 207231) | Sludge microbial communities from methane-producing bioreactor in Wageningen University, Netherlands - Granular Sludge_31_08-R3 | ecosystem: Engineered > Bioreactor > Anaerobic >...
GTTCCTGATTCATCTTTCTTAAAACTTCAGCATAATCTTGAAACATCTTGTAATCATGATCTTTAATTATTATTGATCCACCAATAGTAACCACTATTCGCATTCTATCACCATATCAATTAATATTACTATAAATATAAAAAACTGTGGATTTTATGTTTATTACTAATATTATTTATTAATAATATAACATGTTTTTAATTTTAATCCTAAAATAGTCTGATTTTAACTCAGTTAAAATGCCAGAATTTGAAAGTGTTAGTCAATTTCAATCCTAAAATAGTCTGATTTTAACTTATTTAGTGCCGGAGGTAGTGTTTTTGCTGAATTAATTTCAATCCTAAAATAGTCTGATTTTAACACGGGTTTTAAAAACTGCCATTTTATACAACCTCTGTATTTCAATCCTAAAATAGTCTGATTTTAACTGTTCTTTGCTTTTATCACGTAAAGACTCTTGATGATTTCAATCCTAAAATAGTCTGATTTTAACGAGAAACGTTTTTGTATATAATCTTCTATTTTAAATATTTCAATCCTAAAATAGTCTGATTTTAACCTTTTTAAGGTCGAAAGTTTCGATACAGAAACATTAAAATTTCAATCCTAAAATAGTCTGATTTTAACTTTCAATTATTCGTCTTAATGTCCTGTCATATACGCATTTCAATCCTAAAATAGTCTGATTTTAACGAGATTAGACAGTTTTAATCAGAGGTGACTAAAAAATTTCAATCCTAAAATAGTCTGATTTTAACAGGTTGGTAAAGGTAAACATAACCCGGAAGGAATGATTTCAATCCTAAAATAGTCTGATTTTAACATTCATGATGTTAAAAAAGGTACTTGGATCCCGGTGCAGCATTTCAATCCTAAAATAGTCTGATTTTAACCTATCAATCCTTTCAATGCAATTGTATCATATAACGCATTTCAATCCTAAAATAGTCTGATTTTAACATTGATAAGGGTGTTATTTCTCCGGTCAATAAAGGTAATTTCAATCCTAAAATAGTCTGATTTTAACTTAGCGTCGTAACGTTGTCGTATGTATTTAGCAACATTTCAATCCTAAAATAGTCTGATTTTAACTAAAAGTATGGTCTAAAAGCCCTCCTTTATAATTGATTTCAATCCTAAAATAGTCTGATTTTAACTATTAGCGTCGTAACGTTGTCGTATGTATTTAGCAACATTTCAATCCTAATAGTCTGATTTTAACTAAGTTTAGACGGTTATATTGATAAAATGAGAGAAAAATTTCAATCCTAAAATAGTCTGATTTTAACTTTACTGGAGTTAGAACAATATATTTACCAATCCAAATTTCAATCCTAAAATAGTCTGATTTTAACGTGTATATCAAAAGCACTACCCGGATGAGGGATTTTAATTTCAATCCTAAAATAGTCTGATTTTAACCAGATTAAGGTTAAATACAGTAGGAACAATATTGATATTTCAATCCTAAAATAGTCTGATTTTAACCAGATTAAGGTTAAATACAGTAGGAACAATATTGATATTTCAATCCTAAAATAGTCTGATTTTAACCCGGTTTAATAGCAGTTAAAAGCCTAAAAAAATTCTCATTTCAATCCTAAAATAGTCTGATTTTAACTTAATTTGGAAAGATCCTTTATTTTTCCGTGACTTATATTTCAATCCTAAAATAGTCTGATTTTAACAATAATATCCCATTTGGAGTCCATAGGCTTGATGATATTTCAATCCTAAAATAGTCTGATTTTAACGTAACTGGCTGAGTAAGCCACATGCTAATAAAGCAGATTTCAATCCTAAAATAGTCTGATTTTAACAGTCCTAAGTGCTACTGAAAAAATACTGAAACTTTTATTTCAATCCTAAAATAGTCTGATTTTAACAGTTTAAACCTCTCAGTACCGAGTAGGTGTTACTTAATTTCAATCCTAAAATAGTCTGATTTTAACCTCGCCAATGTCTTTCCCTTGACTAGCTATGTTTATATTTCAATCCTAAAATAGTCTGATTTTAACAAAGTAACGCCTCGACGCAGAATGAGAGTTACCAAATTTCAATCCTAAAATAGTCTGATTTTAACGCGTTCCCCAAGCATTTGTACCTCCCCTGTAACTCCATTTCAATCCTAAAATAGTCTGATTTTAACCACTGCCAGCTGTGAAGATAGTACGAACTATACGTATTTCAATCCTAAAATAGTCTGATTTTAACCGAACAAAAAGAAAATTATACTAAAGCCTTTAAATATATTTCAATCCTAAAATAGTCTGATTTTAACTGTTTTACAAGCTAATTTTTCGCAATCATTAACCCATTTCAATCCTAAAATAGTCTGATTTTAACCTCTTCTATATCCTCTACTTCCTCTTTTTCAGGTTTATTTCAATCCTAAAATAGTCTGATTTTAACAGTACTGGTGGAGGTAGTGGTAGTTCTATTTTAAGACATTTCAATCCTAAAATAGTCTGATTTTAACTATGTCTTTGTCACTGAAGGGTTCAAAGCTGAAACTATTTCAATCCTAAAATAGTCTGATTTTAACGGTAATTCTGTGTTGGGTATGCTGTCATTGTCTTCATTTCAATCCTAAAATAGTCTGATTTTAACGATATAACAATGGATGATGATTTCTTCTGCAATGTCATTTCAATCCTAAAATAGTCTGATTTTAACTTAATTCCTCAAGTGTGTCCTCTGTTGCGGGGTTAACCGATTTCAATCCTAAAATAGTCTGATTTTAACAAGAATTACGCAACCTCACAATCAACAATTTATTACATTTCAATCCTAAAATAGTCTGATTTTAACTCCAATCAATTAATTCATCAATACTTTTAAAATCAGGATTTCAATCCTAAAATAGTCTGATTTTAACACGTTTACTCTATTATTAAAGAAAAAATTATTAAAATTTCAATCCTAAAATAGTCTGATTTTAACGAATAATAAAATTAAAGGAGATGGTATATTGACAGAATTTCAATCCTAAAATAGTCTGATTTTAACACATAGCTAGGAGTAAAGCCTTTTTAAAAATAAGTTAATTTCAATCCTAAAATAGTCTGATTTTAACCTGATATTAGGCCTTTGTCTTGTTATCTCCTCTATTTCATTTCAATCCTAAAATAGTCTGATTTTAACCAGGTACACGCCAGGGAATATACTATCCCTTCCCATTTCAATCCTAAAATAGTCTGATTTTAACCCGGCTATAAATATGGCTTAATTTGTGAATGGTGCAAATTTCAATCCTAAAATAGTCTGATTTTAACTTGTTATTATTAAAAAAAAGTTGTTTATCATAAGAAGATTTCAATCCTAAAATAGTCTGATTTTAACACTGCCATGCTGTACATGGTTTAAATGTGTATACATGATTTCAATCCTAAAATAGTCTGATTTTAACGTTTTTTATACCTCCTACTATTATTTCAATTTACATTTCAATCCTAAAATAGTCTGATTTTAACTGAAATAACAGAAAACCATCTCATACTTATTTTAGAATTTCAATCCTAAAATAGTCTGATTTTAACAATAAACTTGAAAAAGTAATTAATGATTTAAGTAATATTTCAATCCTAAAATAGTCTGATTTTAACAATCTCTCAGAAATTTATCCCGGTGATCGTAATTTTATTTCAATCCTAAAATAGTCTGATTTTAACAGAAACAGTTAAAAATTTATGGAAAGGTTTAATTAAATTTCAATCCTAAAATAGTCTGATTTTAACTTGTCTTTCAAAAAATACTTTCCATTCTTTTTTTGAATTTCAATCCTAAAATAGTCTGATTTTAACATGATTGAAAATTCTAACGAGTATAATAGGAGAATAAATTTCAATCCTAAAATAGTCTGATTTTAACTTTTCATTCCAGAACGCATACCCATCATTATATCTCATTTCAATCCTAAAATAGTCTGATTTTAACACAATTTAACATCACCAACACTATCTTTTATAAACTATTTCAATCCTAAAATAGTCTGATTTTAACTCTGGTCATCAACTTCTAATAGAATAGAAACGACATCATTTCAATCCTAAAATAGTCTGATTTTAACTTTTAATAACTTAATTAATTTTTTTATAATATTTTTTATTTCAATCCTAAAATAGTCTGATTTTAACCTTCATCAATTACTCCGTCCATATTCTCGTCATAGAAATTTCAATCCTAAAATAGTCTGATTTTAACTACTAGTACTTGCCTTCTCCGTTCCTTTACCAGCTCCATTTCAATCCTAAAATAGTCTGATTTTAACTTGCACAATTCACCCTGAATCAAAATGCACACCAGAATTTCAATCCTAAAATAGTCTGATTTTAACACCCTAATTTTTTTAATATATTCCATCTGCATTTTAAATTTCAATCCTAAAATAGTCTGATTTTAACTTTCTCTACCACTCCAATTAAATTCTTCAAATTTAAAATTTCAATCCTAAAATAGTCTGATTTTAACAGAAACCCCAGAAGCAGTTAATATGCAATTAAATGAATTTCAATCCTAAAATAGTCTGATTTTAACCACAACTAAACCAGTTCACAATGCAATACAAAAAAGCATTTCAATCCTAAAATAGTCTGATTTTAACACTTTAAAAGGATTGAAAACCATTTATTAATGAATTATTTCAATCCTAAAATAGTCTGATTTTAACTCCTTCTTAATTGCTAACATTTTAAGATTTGTTTTAATTTCAATCCTAAAATAGTCTGATTTTAACATAACCGCATTCCAAAACAATAGTAATGATATTACTGATTTCAATCCTAAAATAGTCTGATTTTAACTAAGACATAACCATGCCCCATTATCGGTTAATGCTCCTATTTCAATCCTAAAATAGTCTGATTTTAACCAGCCACCCTCCTCCACATAATCTATCCTTTCAAGGTATTTCAATCCTAAAATAGTCTGATTTTAACCTTATATTGAAAATGATGAAATTGTTGATTATTTTCATTTCAATCCTAAAATAGTCTGATTTTAACTCATAACCCTGTAATTCACTGTATTGATCATAAACACGATTTCAATCCTAAAATAGTCTGATTTTAACCCTCATTGAAAAAATCTTTGATGATCCCGTTAAACTCATTTCAATCCTAAAATAGTCTGATTTTAACGATTGTTACATTTAATTAACATTTTTTTCACCTGCATTTCAATCCTAAAATAGTCTGATTTTAACCACTATAATAATTTTTTACTATTATACCAGCACTACCATTTCAATCCTAAAATAGTCTGATTTTAACGATGAACATAGACTAAACCAGATTATTAATAGCACAAGAAAAATTTCAATCCTAAAATAGTCTGATTTTAACACACCTAAATTTAAATAATTTATGTTATATTCTGTGATTTCAATCCTAAAATAGTCTGATTTTAACTTTTTATTTGCGGTGTCTTTATAAAACCAATTATTTGATTTCAATCCTAAAATAGTCTGATTTTAACTTTATATCTTTATATTCCTTTCCTACACGGTTTCGGATTTCAATCCTAAAATAGTCTGATTTTAACAAGAAGGTATTTGTACTGTAACCATAACCTGTACTTATTTCAATCCTAAAATAGTCTGATTTTAACCTCGCTGCAGTTGCATCTGCAAATTCAATCACTTTAAAATTTCAATCCTAAAATAGTCTGATTTTAACTATATCATGTAAATATATAACATATTCTAATAAGTTTTTAAAATTTCAATCCTAAAATAGTCTGATTTTAACGAATTTGTGATGGTAAAAGTATATGATGAAGATAATTTCAATCCTAAAATAGTCTGATTTTAACATTATTAGTTGAATAATTGTTTTGTTTGTTTAAAAAATTTCAATCCTAAAATAGTCTGATTTTAACCTTAACAAACCATTAAATATTCCTACTGATGAAGGAATTTCAATCCTAAAATAGTCTGATTTTAACGATAAAAAAAATCCCCACCATACAAAAAATGTATAGATTTCAATCCTAAAATAGTCTGATTTTAACATCCTAATAGTGGATTATTAAAAACAGGAGATTGGCTATTTCAATCCTAAAATAGTCTGATTTTAACCATTTTTATATCCCGCCCCCCATTTTTTACAAGGCAGATTTCAATCCTAAAATAGTCTGATTTTAACCTGACAGAAGCCCTGACAGAAGCCCTGACAGAATCAATTTCAATCCTAAAATAGTCTGATTTTAACCTTGAAATATTATGATGGAAAGAATGATAACAGCTAATTTCAATCCTAAAATAGTCTGATTTTAACCGCTTGTACATGAAGATCATCATCCTATACCGTTAGATATTTCAATCCTAAAATAGTCTGATTTTAACAACCCTCCCAAAGAGCGCTGATAAGCCCGGCAAATCATTTCAATCCTAAAATAGTCTGATTTTAACTATGAGCACGGGGAAGTGTACTTGTAGTTTGAGTGAATTTCAATCCTAAAATAGTCTGATTTTAACAAGATACTATGATGACTTTGAAGACGGTTTATTAACATTTCAATCCTAAAATAGTCTGATTTTAACGTGTGGAGATGGTGAATGATGGAACAGAGATTAAAATTTCAATCCTAAAATAGTCTGATTTTAACTAATATTACTATTTGCATAAAAAACAACAGTTCTTATTTCAATCCTAAAATAGTCTGATTTTAACGTAAGTTCCATCCACATTAATCTCATTATTGTTAAAATTTCAATCCTAAAATAGTCTGATTTTAACTTTTGTATTTTTTTCCAATATACAAAAGATGTTTTTATTTCAATCCTAAAATAGTCTGATTTTAACACTGTAGAGAATGTTCATCTCTACGGAGGTGTTATTGAATTTCAATCCTAAAATAGTCTGATTTTAACTCTTAAGGGTTGCATTGTATATCTCATCAATATTCAATTTCAATCCTAAAATAGTCTGATTTTAACCTCCCATATAGCCTTAACACTATCTATACGACTATATTTCAATCCTAAAATAGTCTGATTTTAACTATTAAACATGGTGGTTTACTGATTAAAGATGCTAGATTTCAATCCTAAAATAGTCTGATTTTAACAGGCCCGAAATTTGCCATATTTCCTAAAATACATACTATAATTTACTCTATAGACAACTTAAAATTGTCGATTTACAATTCCCTAATTCATTTATAAGGAACGACGACTTATTAAAAGAGATACTTTAAAGGGGGAATGGAAACTATATACTTTTTTTTATTATTTATAGATATAATCATGGGGAATATTTTGAAAAGAATATGAATTACATAGTTAAAATCAATTTAGATATAAAATAACCTAGTGTAAGTTTAATCTTCAGTTAAAAATTTTTCTGATAAACGATCCAGAATCAGTACTCAAAAGACAAAAAAATATAAAAAAAATAATTAATGTTACTATAAAAGCCTATAAATTAAATTATTCCATCTACCGGTGCTTTTTCAATGCCTAAAACCTTTCTATCAAATGCATCCGCAGTCCTAAATCGGTATATTATTACAGAGTCACTATCCTTCTCAATTATATCCAATAATCCTGTTTTTATTTCTTCAAGCTCGCTTTTGGTAACTTCTCCTTCAAAGACAGAATTCTGAATCCAGTAAAGATGTTTCCTCAAAAATCCTTTAACTTTATTCACACGTTCCACTTTAATATCGTAGACAATAATCACGTACATTAACATACCTCTGATAAGTTACCACCACATCACAAATGGTTTATATTTTTTAGACCCTAAAAGATGTTTTATAAGTTTATAAGCTTCCAAACGTATTAGTCTTTTATAAGAAACCTTTCTGTTAAGTTCCCTATGTTTAATAGTTTTTTTAAGCCTTTCATCATACGTTTTTATAAAGGTTTTTCTGCCTTTATCATTTAAAAGGCAATAATTTAGTTCCTTTTCAAAATCATTTTCACCAAGCATCCTCTTATTTACAAGATAAAAAATCAACCTGTCCACTAAAATTGGTTTAAAAATCTCACTCAGATCCAAAGCCAGGGAAAATCTTCTCTCAGAGGGCTCATGAAGATATGAAATGGTAGGATTAAGTTGAGTATTATAAATTTCAGATAAAACCGTAGAATACAGCATTGAATTTCCAAAACTTATAAGTGCATTTATCATGTTTTCAGGAGGCCTTTTAACTCTTTTATCAAAATTAAAACTTTCAGGAAGAATTTCATTCATTTTTCTATAATAATCAGCACGTATTCTTCCCTCAACATTCATAACCTCAGTTATCATGTTGCAACCATCTAGATCTGGCAATATGCTACTAATTTGATTTTCAAGGTTGTAATATTTAAGTACCTTTCCCATATTTTTTGCAGCACCTTCCACAAACCTTTTAGCTATGAAAATTCTTTTTTCATGATCCAGATAATGTTCAGCTTGATTTATAATTAGATCCCCAGATAAAAGCTTCTCTCTGGGATAAAAACTACCATCGTAATAACCGTAATAATTAAAAAAATGAACAGGGATACCTTCTTTTGCAAGAAGATGAATTGCTTGGGATGATATAGTTAACGAACCGTAAGCGTAGATAGAATAAATTTTATTGATTGGAATTGGTTTTTTACCCTCTTTATTTACAAAATATACTGTATTTTCCCGTCTTTTAAGTAATCCATCTGACATTAAATAGTAATTCTTTTTCATCAGTTCACCAACAAGAGATCCACTATATTCAAATTTTTAGACCCAACAAAACTCAAAATATGCACATTTCCTGCAAATTTTCATTCTTTCAGGTTTTGGAGTGTTATTATTAATAATATTATTAATATCCTCAATTATACTCATTAATTCCTTCTCTTTATATTCATCTAAATTTATAGTAATCTTTTTCCTTATTTTAGGATAATTAATTATACCTTTGAGGTTTTCAATACCTTTTTTATTCTTTAAATAGTACATATAATATAGGAGCTGATATTCATGGGATTTCTTCATTTTATTGCTCTTTTTGACCTCATGAAGCTCTAAATAATCTTGCTTTTTAATAAAATCAATACTGATTAAATTGTCAATGGTATACTCTTTTTCATCTTTGTAACTTTGTGAATGCAGTAATTTTCCAAGAGAAACTAGATCAGATTCCTGTTCCATCTGGATGTGATGAGAAAAAAGCCAGAGTTTAGTCTTGCAGATGAAATAGTAATTAATTTGGGTTCCTATTATCCGGAGTTGTTTTTCAGAGTTTGAAAGCATATTTTTACTTCCAATTATATTCTGGATTGAGGAAGTTTATCCAATAAAACAATTTTCTTCAGCATCTAATTTCAGACCCAACTCTTTGTCATAAAATGCATTAACAAAATACGTATCATTGTCTAATTCTACATTGTTCTCTTTTACAAGTTTTTTAAATTGTCCAATACTAATAGAAAGGAAATAGCTCATTGCTTCAAAATATCTTTTCTTATCTATTTCGTCTAGATAGTCAAACTTATATTTAAACGGAACTACTTCGTAAGATTGAAAAAGAGAATAAAACTCCGTTTCACTTTCACTATCATTAATGAAAGGAACTATCTGCTTATTAACTGACTTAAAATGCTTTTGTACTCTGTTAAACTCTTCTTTATCTTTTCCAACATATCCCTCTGAATATACATCATCTACAAGTTTCTGAATAATGTCTTCTCTTAAAATAACCACATTTTCAAGACTTTGCACTGTTTTTTGAACAATTTCAGGATTATAAATATATTTATCTTTTTCAGAACCTTCAGAAAAAATATTAACTAAAGCAACTTTATTTTTATTCCATCCTTCTCTATTTACTCTACCAAAGCGCTGGATTAGAGCATCAATAGGTGCAGGCTCTGAATATAACACATCATAATCAATATCAAGTGATACTTCAATTGCTTGTGTTCCAACCAGCAAATCGAGATTATCTAAAGATTTTTCAATTTCTTCCCTATCTCGAAGCATGAATCTACTATGCAAAAGTGCACTATTATCTATACCTTCAGATAATTCTTCAAAGACTTCTTGAGCTCTTAAAACAGTGTTACACACTACAAGAACCCGTTTTCTTTCATTTAAATCTTTGCTAATTATGTCAAGATTATCAAGTATGTTTCCACGGATAACATTCACTTCATGTCTTGTAAATTTTTCAAGTTCTTCTTTATTCATTTTTATTTCAGTTGAAATGCTCAAATTATTTTTAAATAAATCTTTAATGAATGTTGGAAGAGTAGCAGACATGATTAACATTTCAGCATTATAATTATTTTTCAAAATTTTTAGAATTTCAAGAATAAGCGAAGTTGTATGTGCATCGTAAGCATGAATCTCATCAAGGATGAATAAACCGTTGGTCATCTCTGAAAGTTGCATTTCAAAACCCTTAGTCCCAAAAAATGCTTTAAGTATCTGAAAGGGAGTGAGAATTTTGTATGGTCTGTAAATTTTTTTAGACAATCCTTTTATTGCCCTGATTTTATTTTTTGTTATATCATAGTTGTCTATGTCATCTGAAAATGCTTTATAAAGAAAATACGATGCTTTTCCATGTAATAATCCCACTAACTCCTTATTGTTAAAGTCCTTTTGAAGTCTTTTATACATTGCATTGATACTTGCAGTGTAGGGCAGTAAATAAAAGACTCTCTTTGATTTGATGGAATTTTGATTAGTATCGCTCCAAAAAAGAGATGCTTCTGTTTTACCGCTTCCTGTAGGGGAAGTAAGAAAAGCACTTCCATGCGTATTAAGAGCTTCTTTTTGGATTTTTCGAAGTTCAGGGAAGTTAAATATTGAACGCATATCTTTTACGCCATCTAAAATTTCATATTTTGAACCAGAAGCCAGATGATCACAGGCATTTACAAAACCCTTTAAAAATATTCCATATTTCCCATGTAATGTAGAATATTCATCATCTTCCCATTCAATGTAGTAAGGAAGCGCTGAATCTTTATAAACGTCTTCTAATTCATCCATTGAAGAAATTAAATAATAATTATCTAATTTATATCCCAGATACTCTTCGCTCCAAGGACCTATAAACTCAAAGTAGCTTAATAGCTCTTTAAAATTAGGTTCTAATTCATTTAATTTTTTTTGATAAAGTTTTTTACCGTTAGGACTTGGAAACGTATTATATCGCTCGCGAAGTTTATTTATATCTTTATGATGAGTAATTATGGCAAGCCCTATTGCTTTTTTGTAAAAATCATCATAATTTAAAGCTGAAACAAACCCAGCAGATAGTATTTCATGGCGATATTTCCATCTTAACTTATTTTCACCATCTTTGAGCATTTCTTGAAAACCTGTTGCTCCTTTTCCAAAATCATGGAAAAAAATAGAATAAAAAAGATGTTCCCAGAAATCATCGATCCCGCATAATTCTGGAACATTTTCATAAGCTTTTTTTATACTTTTAAATACTTTTAATGAGTTTTCTGTGTGTTGTAAGATTGTTTCATCTGGTTTTGCTAAAAGGCCGTTTTTCACATTTATTTGTGAAACCAAATCCCCCACTCCTTTTCTTTATCATAATAACATTTATCTGAATAGTCAAAAAACTGGTTCATTAAGATAAACGGTTTTGTACCTACAGCTTTGCGTGGGAGTGTATCAGTGAAATGGGTTGGTAAAGCCTGAATCGTGCCAAATGCTCCGTTCAAACCAAAAGGTAAAATAGTTTTTCCAAGTTTTACATTCGCTTTTTTTTCCAGTTCTATCTCTTTGATTTCACTTATAGTCGCAAGATCTGTCGAACGTCCTAAAAGAAGAGGATAATAAGGATGTTCAAAATATTCCATGTAATCTGGATTATCCAAATATAAATAAATCTCTGGATCCACTAAAAATTCTCTTTTAATGACATTTGATTTACCATGTAAACCGGATAATTCATATATTGTCTCTAAATCAACTGCTTTTCCCTGGTGGTGGAATACATATCCAACTGATAAATCTTCTGGAGTTACTAAATCCCCCTTAGCAGCAGATATGATGCCATAAATTGTACTTAGGGGCGGTACTGGTAAAGTTGGTTGAAATCCACTGATAAAGGCAGGGTATCTGAAAGAGGTTACCCAACCTTCAATCAGAATTCTTAAAGCTTTCATTGTTACATCAGCTCTGGAATATTATCTGCAAAATGATCTACGATTTCTTTAATAGTTCCTGATTTAATATTTTCATTTTTTTCTGTTAATTCTGTAATTTCATGTTCTAAATTATCCATAAATCCTTTTCTACGACCTATATAAATATTTGTGAGGTAACAATCTGAATATTCGTCTATAACTTCTTTAAATGCTTCAAAATTGATCATTGGTTCTCCATTTTCTTCTTTCACGATATTCATGAAGATGTGGTTACCACCATCGATTACTGCAAGGATCAAAAATTTTGGAGATACATCAGTTAAATGCGATGTCAACTTTGCTCCTCCCTGTAGATATGGAAGGGCTTTAATTACTTCTTGAGCTCTTTTTATTCGGATATCATCATTCATTATCCATTTATCGTTTTTTTCGTCTTTGATGAGCCCTTTTTCTTTGGCTTCTTCTTCTAATTTAGGGTACATGTTTTTATAACCTGTTTTTGCATCTGCATAGAAAACTCCTAAACTATCCAGATCTAACGAAAATATTCCTTTTAAAACAGTAGAATAAAATTCATGTTCATATGGTACTGGATCACCTTCATGACGGGCCATGACACCAAAATCTTGTGTTGGAATTTGTCCTATGACTGATATCAATGGTGAAGTTTTTAATGGAGATATTCTGGTTACCGTTCCACCTTCTTTTGCTTTTAAAGCTCTCATATATCCAAAAACATCGTCATCATCATATTCGATAGGGTTTGCACTGGTAAAAGCAATTTTTTTCTGTCTATCTATTGGGGACATTTTCCAACCAAATTTCTGTTCTAATGTATCTCTCCACCAGTATCTTAAAGCCTGTCCTGAAACGTAAGGATAAACTTTTCTTCCCTTTCGAATTGATTTCACTCTTACAATATTATCAGTCCTGTCTCCTGCATCAGCACCTGCATTGTTTAATGCAGAATGTGGTGCATCAACTAACATAAATCCTACAACTGTTTTTGACATTTTATTCCTCCTCTTCGGCTTTTTCTAGTTCTTGAGATTCTAATTCGCTTTGATTTCCTTGTTGTATTATCCAAGGTTGTAATTTTTCATATATTCTAAATAAAATCAAGTCTTGAGTTTCTCGCCAGGTTAAATTGCCCTCTGGAAAGAGATATGTTACATAATCATCAAATGTAAATAATGGATTCTCAATACCGTTTGATATCCTTTTTTTAATTATAATTCGCAGAATATTTCTGAAACTTTTATAATTACTAGCCATTTCCAGCTTATTTAGTGTTTTCATGTCGTCCATACTTTCTATATAGTTTGCTAATTTATTTCCCACCTTTTTTATTGCATCTATCTTTTTTTTATCCATATTTCTTACCTCCTTAAGATAATGGCTAAAGAGATCCCATCCTCCAATTGCTTCCTTATTTTTTTTGTCAATAAAAAATCCAATAATTGATTTACCCTCTAAAAGATTGTTATAAACTGTGTTGGGGTTGTTTTTGTATTCATTTTCCTCTTTAACTTTTTTCCAGTTTGTGAATCTATAACCTCGCCTTACAATCCGTAACCACTCCTCAAATTTCTCATGTTGTGGTATATAAGCTAAAAATTTGAAAATTGGCGTTGGAATGTGATAGATGTCTAAATCAGGCCCCTGATTATAATTTGTAAAATGATAACAATTTATGGAAGGAGCTTCGTCAATCCATCTTACATCATATTCTAAAACTATATCTTGAATAATGTGAAAAAGAGCATTTTTAGGGTTTGTATAATTCTCATTAAAACATCCTGTAAAATCACCTGTGGATAATTGTTTATTTATATTTTTAATTGCTTTTCGAGACCAAATATCCATTACTTTTTCAGAATTGGAATGTATCAATAGTAGTTTTCCACATGCATACATTATCAATGGTGAAAATTGAACAGCAAATGCACATGCAGGACAATAATCTGCACCATTAACCCCATATGAAAAATAATTTATCAATTTTCCTGATCCTGTTAATGGTATTTTGTCTTTGCTTAATCTTTGTATTGCATCTCTTCTTCCACAGGATATACAGTCTCCAGAGTTACCTAAAGGCTTTGTATCATCAATTAACTCATTTAATATTCCTAAATATCTTTCATCTTTATTTTTAACCGAAGGATTAGTAATTGGATTGTTAGGAAAGATTGAGTAAATATTCTTTGACCATTTTTTTGTAAGATATAATTTAACAATGTTTTCAATAATTTCCTTTAAATCATTTTTTTTCAGTTCATTTGGGTTTTTATTTACCCATGAAGAAATTGCCCAAATTCCAGCATCAACAAATGGATTTCCAGTAAAATCATAAATTATTTCACTCATTTTTTGATCTCCATTATTTAATTTCTATTTTCCAATTAATCATACAATTATATGATTAGTTATTTCATTATATATAAATTTTTGTGTTTGTTATAACTCCTTCTATTACGTTTATAAAGTAACATTATAATAACTAAAAATTATATAGTTCTTTGGTCATAGTATTTATACAAATTATTTCCATGAAATCAGACTATTTTAGGATTGAAATAATAGAAGGAGATATAATAAAATTATATCCCTCAAATCAGACTATTTTAGGTTTAAAGAAAACTTCCAGAAAGTTTGTTTTGGTGATGAGCAATCATACTCTAATTTTAAATATAACAATTCATTTTTACTTTATTTTATCAACCATTTTATTGTTTATAGAATAAAATTCTATTTCTCCATTTTGACCTCCTATTTTTCTATTTAATTACCCTTATGAATTACCTCAACCATTCCAAAACCCATACTATTTTTTTCACCAATCCCACAATCATATGCAAACTTTAAAAGCCTCAAATCTGCTTCAATCTCAAAATTCATCATAAATCCTCTGTGATAATTCCCTTTAATATCAATCCTGCGTCTTTTAGCAGATTTCATATCTGGCTTTAGCCTAACCCACCTTTCACCATCAAAATCCCCATAAAACTTAACATATTTATTAATAAGGTTCTTCTGAATGCTTTCATAAAACCGCTCATCTCCAGGCCCTAAATCCCATATCTTAAGTTTTCCATCAATTTCACGTTTAATACGGGCCATGATGGGAGACATAGTTTTCATTTTCATATTTTCTTTAAAAATAGGTTTTTTTAGAAGCTCAATTTGCTCCATCAGTAGTTTATCACCTTTGAAATTTACTTCAGTATTCTCAAGGTGCCCTTCTACAAGGCTTTTTATTAAATCATCATTAGGAGAAGAAACATAGAATTCTAATTTTCCATTTCTAGAAATAATTCCTTGTTTGGTACGTTTAAATTGTGGAACGTAAATCTGTGAAAAAGTAAAAAATTTATAATCTTTTGAAAAATGAAGTTTTGCTGCTAAATCAAGGTCAGATATCTTACGATAAATAATAGCAGAAAGAATGTGATTGTAATTATAAGGAATTAAATAATTACTCTTTTGTGATGTTAGATTGATCTTTAATCTCATTACTCTACATATCCTAATCTATTAAGGTACTATATAAATTTTAGTTCTCTTTTGTTTGTTAATAGATTGTATTTTTGTAAATATTAATCACTCTGCTTATGTTTGAAATAAATATCATATAATTTTCTTTATATTGTCTTTTTTAAGAACATTCATTCATCATTTTATAACTATTTCATAATTTTTTCCTGAAAATATATATGGATACTATATTAATTTATATTGATTATCGTTGTTTTGATATTTATACTTTATTATTAAGAATAAACAAAAACTATTATATGTAAAACATATAATGTATGTATATCAACTTGAAAATATGGAAACGAGGTTGATATGAACATAAAAATTATGGAGGTTTATTGTTGTCCAATGAATTAAACAAAACTTCAAGAACTATTGAATTAGTGTTAGGTATTGTAGGCGGAATTTTTGGATTGTTGGGAGGAACATTTGCTGTCTTGTTTGGCAGTTTTGCTGGTGATGAGATAGTATTGTTAGGTATAAGTGCAATTTTAGCATCTATTGTAGGAATAGTTGGTTCTGTATACGTTAGCAAAAATCCGAAAATCGGCGGAATCGTGTTAATAGTAAGTGCAATTTGGTTATTAATAAGTATTTCACTATTCGGGGGTCTTGGAACTATATTATTAGGTATTTCAGGACTATTAGCTCTTTTAAGAAAATAAGAACATCCATAAATTCAAGGAGATAAAAAAATGAGAAATAAATTTGTGATTGTTTTAGCAGTGTTTTTAGTAATGGGAGTTGTAGGAATAAGTGGTTGTACAGATAGTAGCTCCGATAATGGGACTTCAGATTCTTCTTTAAAGGTATCGAACCTAGAAGTAGTGTCTGAGGGGTATGGTATGTATGATGTAAAAGCAACCATAGTTCCAGATAAGGATTACGACTATCTCGAAATGGTTTTAATCTGGTACGATTCCAGTGGTGCTATAATTGAAAAAAACTCATTAGTTTGGAACATTAATAATGTCAAATCTGGCCAAACACTAAAAGTAACTGGTAATGGTTACATTACTGGAGATGAAGTACCCGCTAAAGTAGATGTTTTAATCTTTGACACTGTATTCTCTGATGGGGACGAATCTAACGCCATATACAAAGAAACTGTTGAACTTTAATATTTTTTTTATTTTTTTGGGATAAGTAATTTATATCATTTTTTTACTTTAAAAAATCTAATTTAGATATAATAAAAAGAATCGATAATTAAAAGAGTAGTTCAAACTATTTTGAGAACTTTTTAAGATTATTTTTAAAATCTTGAACTACTGATAATGTAATGGGAAATAATCAATAGATGTGGTTATGTTTATTTTTGCTTTAAATTGTAGGATATAGTGAATTATTTAATTTATAAAATTTAATTTATAAAAAACGAAAGTTTTCATAATCATATTATCAATACATTTCACATGTTCAAATAAAGAGAATACTAACAAAATTTGAGGTATTTTATTATGCGGAAGGTAGTTTCACTTGAATTAAAAAACCGTATGAAACGTTTTAGGGATCATATGGATAAAACAAATCCAGACTGGAAGGTGGCAGTAATCTTCAGTAAAATCAATCTATATTACTTCACAGGAACCATGC
>Ga0334900_1002305_pt1 | contig 17148 bp, 34 predicted proteins | sample GraSluR3_MG_2_FD_207231 | JGI IMG/M metagenome (GOLD analysis project Ga0334900, IMG submission 207231) | Sludge microbial communities from methane-producing bioreactor in Wageningen University, Netherlands - Granular Sludge_31_08-R3 | ecosystem: Engineered > Bioreactor > Anaerobic >...
TGTAGCAATTGTTCCGTCATCGAGTACTGCGCCTACATTAATTCCGTACGCAACGAGTGCATCTTTGTTGTGCTGGTGTTCTTCTATTTTTGTAACTGCGTAATCATCTTCGGCTGCATCTGCCTGTGTAACAGTGAAGCCGAGGGTTGACAGTGTTCCGGCTAAAATAGCTACTACAATAGCATTAGCGGAACCATTTGAGATTGTGAATGAAAATTGATTTGGAAACATTTGATTTTAATTTTTAATTTCTACTTTTTTTTGTTTGATTTAGGCTTCTGCCTGTTTTGATTTTGGAGTTAAATATTTTCCAAAATTTGTCCATTGGTACGTATCTAAAAATAGAATCGTTACCATTGCAAAAACTAGGAAAACATAAATTGAAACTCCGAAAACTGTTTTAGGAATCATTTGATGAGTTTTTTATTTCATACTTTTTTTTGTGAATAACTGGCGGTAAAATTAGTTTTCGGCGGTTTTACAGGTTGTTTTACGGTGTGTTTACTGTTTGTTTTATGCGTTTACTTGTTTTTTTCTGTAAGAAAGCAAAAAAAAACAGGGCTAAAACCCTGTTTTAAAACTTGCTTTATTTTGTTTTTACTTGTAAATTTCAGTTTACAATGAATAAATCTTTTATTTCGCCTGCTGTAACTGAAACTTGTCGTTCCTGTACGTCTGGCCAAATTATATATCCAGTAAACTGTTCAAATCTTATTGAGTAATTGCCTGGGGGTACTTCTATTTCTGTTTTAAATTCTTTTATGAATTGCCGAAACGTTCCGTTAATTTCGAGTTTGTAGGAATCAACCGGGTATTTTGTTATGTTTAAAATTGCGGTTGTGGGTTGTGGTGGTTCCGTGTCGTCTTTTTTACAGGCTGAAAATGTTAATAACAGGGCTGCAATAATGATTAGTTTTTTCATTTGATTAGGTTTTTAATTTGTGGTAAAATTACAAATTTGATGCCGTTTTTAGTTTTTTAATCCGGGCGTTTAAGTTTTTTACTTTTAATCTTAATTGCCGGACCTCTTCTGAGGCGTCAATTAGTTTTGTGCCTGTTAACTGCCCTGCTTTGCATTTACATTGTTCTGAAATAACGCGGTTGTGATATTCTTTAACGTATCGGGTTCCGGTTCCGTTGCAATAGGGGCAAATTGTTAAGGTTTCAATTACTTTTAAATAAGTGGTCGGCTTTCTCATTTGTTTGAAAAGGTTTTAATGATATGGATTAAGTGATAACTAATTATAAAAGCAATTGAAAAAGCTTTTATAATTTAGTTATCGGCAACCTAAAGACACAGCAATTGATTCTCATCATATTTGATATAATAACCATTGTACTGAAAGGTTAGCCATTTATATAAGTCAAGTTCGTAAAGTTTATTTATTTGTGCCTGACTTGGGGCTTTGTGAATTATCGGGTGAGAATAAACGGTGCTCCCAACCATTACCCAACCTAAATTTATAAGTATATCAGTAGGTCTATTTGATTCAGGATAAAGTTGTGATGCTATTTCACTGTGAAGCGAAGCATATTCTTTACTTAAATCACCTTTAAACTTATGAATTTTACCCGAACGGTCTATCCAATATTCATTTTGTTTACGTTCTTTATTTATTTCTATGTTGTATTTTTTGTCCATTTAACTAATTATTAGATGATTAAAAATGCAACCGATAACACAGCATAAAACCAATAAAGGTAGTATCAGTAATTTCAGCATTGTAACCCGTTCAAACTGATGTGTATATTGATAATTCATTTCTCGCATTCCTTTACTGGTCTTATGCAAAACGTTATGCACAAATTCACTCAGTGAATCGGTACTTTGAATTTATATCACTCAATGCCCTCTGTTCAACGGGAAGCATATACACATAAGGCATATCGCTATGTGATGCGAACCAGTATTCCCATTCATCTGAATCAATATCAGGTTCTGTCTCACAATCCATTTGAATAGAATCTGCCATCCAGCGCCCCTCATCATCTTCAACCATTCCATCAATAGAGCATATCAGTTTTTTATCGCAGTAAGGGCATTTCGTTTCGTGTCTAAAGCTTTTTGAATCTACTATTTCCATTTTCGTTATTTAAGTCGTTCATCAGTGCATAACAGCACCTAAAAAATACCTACGGTCGCTATCGCTATTTTTTAGCTGCATCCCGTTAGCAATAAGCCTAAATCGGCATCATTGCAGTTTGCGATATGCTTAAAGGGTAATGCTTTCTGTCAAGTTTAACCCTTACTTTTCCATCAGGGTCAAGATAATCAACAAGCAATGTACCTGTATCTCCAATTTTTGCTACTTGCATATTACCCTCATTATATTGTGCTATTAATATCTTAACCCTTTGCCCTCGATAAAAGGTAAAAGGCCAGTTGCTAACAGCACCCTTATTCAATGCGGGGGTGTGTGCTTCGTTGGACAATTTTTCGGTATTCATAATTTTGTACTTTTAATGTTGTTCAGTGTAATTAAGCCCGCACTGAAATAAGGCTGCAAACCGTTATTCACTTAATCCAATTTTGTCAGCTAAATAGTTTAGTTGTTTTGGGTTTAGGTGTTTTTGTCTTTTGCGGTAACCTATTTTTTGAAGTTCTACAAAGTAGCGTTTATTCAAGTAATAATCTAAGGTTGTACGGCTTATTCCTAATAATTCTGCAACCTGATATTTTGATTTGACGGCCTTAAATTGTGTTTGCTCCATTGTTTAACGCTTTACGATTTTGTAAAAATGTTTGTCTTTGACTGCTTCGGCATTAACGGTGTTAACAACTTGTTTAATATTTTCAAAATCGCTACCAAGTTCTTTTTTTCTTATGTCAATTGAATCGCGGGTTTTGAAAATTATAAATTGACTGGCAAATGTGAAAAATTTAGGGGGTATTTCAGTAAAGCCATGGGCAACAAAAATTAAATCTACCATAAATTGACGGCGCCGGATTACTAAATTATGTATTTCCTTGCTGGTTCGTGCATCTAGGTAGCTGCGGCAATCATCAAAGACTATTAGGCCGTTGCGAAAGTGGTCGTTAATTAGTTTTAAATCGCCTTCCTGATATATCATGCGGCGGCCTCCTTTGTACCATTCTATTCGGCTGCGATATCTTTCATGTATTTCAGGCAGTGTAAGCCATTCGGCAAAATCGGGAGTAACAACTAAAACCCTTTGCCCTGCTTTGAGGGCTGCAATTACAATTTTTTTAATGATTGTTGTCTTTCCCGTGCCGTTGGTCCCAATTACAACGGTTTGGAATGTTTCGCGCTCTTTTGTTTTTTGTTTTGGTGGTTCCTGTTGTAATTGTCTGATCTCTTTCGGTTGTTGGCTAGTATCTGGTTCCATTGGCTTGAATTTTTGATTTTGCGGGGTTTTTTCTTGGGTTTTAGATAGGTTCTGACGTTAATTTTGTTTTTAAAATAGGCTGCAATGATAAAAAACAAAATTGCAAAAAGTACGCTTAAACCTATTTCGTTAATGTCTTGCCGGGTGGTGGTAACATTTGAGGCGTAAATGATAACGGCTTTAATTGTTACGATAAACAGGGCTATTAATGACAAAATATAAATTATTGTCGGGCTGTGCTTTTTCATTCGTCTGGGATTTCGGGTTTATTATCGGCTTTTTTCATTTTTTCGCGTTCGGCTTTTGCTTCGCGTTCGGATGCTTCTCTTTCAAGCTTGTCAATCCGATTGTTCACTTCGGCAAAGCGTTTATCATTGTGCGCCTCAATTGCTTTCGGGAGGTATGTTGTTAGGTTTAGAATTGCTAGCATAACCCAAGGGGGCATTTCTACTCCTGTTTGTTCTGCCATATCTGCCCATGCATCGCTAAGGTCTTCAAGCTGGCCGGGTGTGGCGGCGTATTTTTCGAAATTACCTGGGTTTCTTGCATAAAAACTGGCTCCGGTGGCAAAAGTGCCATCTATTAATTTTGCTATTCTCTCTCCTGATCTACGGGCGGCCTCGGGGCTTAATCTTTTTCGGGGTTCAAAATCAAAACTGTCTGAAAATTCGGGGTTGTAATTTTCAGGCTCCGGCCTTTGTTGTGGTTCCGGGGCTGGTGGTGTAAAATCTTGCTTTGGTGTGCTTATTTCTTTTAAGATTTCATCAAGGTTTGAAAAATTTGTTTCCTGAGCGGGTGCATCTTTGATTGTTAACATGATTAGAGGTGTTTAATGAGTTGTGAAATAAGGTTGGTAAATTCCCAATTTTTTAAAATTCGTGAAATAACGGTTTTACCGTTTTCTTCAATGTTTTCAATCACAACAATATGTAATTGTTTTTCTCCGGTTTCGGGGTCAATTTCTGAAAATGCTGATAACATTATTTGATTGTCGGGGTTTTCGAGGTCTTTTTTTAGTTTTTCCTCAGTTTCGAAAGCTTTGTTTTTCAGCTTTTCTGATATGCTTAAAACTTGTTTATCTGAAATAAAAGTTTTAAGCATTGGTAAAAGGCTTTCAATTTTCATTTTCCGGGGTGTTTTCTGCGGTTTCCTGATTGTTTTCTTGGGTTTCGGGTGCTGGTTCCGTGTAGGTTTCGGGGGCTTTCTTAGCACTTAATTTGCGCTCTATTTCTTCAATTTTTTTCTTGCCTCTGATTATCAAATGTTGGTCGGCTGCGCCGTTTTTGATGTAGCTGTAATATGGAATAAGAATGATTTGCTCAATACTAAATTCGCGGCCTGTTTTGCGCTTAATGTAGGCTTGATCTTCCATAAGAAAATAACGAATAACGGGGCTAATATTTAAAATTAGCTGGTTTTCGGTGGGCTGTTTTGATTGCAAGGCCTCAATTTGTTGCAAAAGGTCTTTATTTTCTTTTTCTAAATAATGCAAATCAATTGATTTTGCGTTATATTTTTCTCGATAAAGTTCATTTTCTTCTGTAAGACTTTGAATTTCCGATTCTAACGCCTTAATTTCTTCGCTGTTGTCAGGGGCTTCTTGCTGGTTGCCGTGCTGGCTTATTATTTCCTCGAGCATTTCTCGGGTGTTTAATCCGGCACTTTCTGCAAGGTTGTTGAGCTTTTCGGCTAAATGTTGCTCAATTTTTTGTGAAATTTGTATTTTTTTCATTTTTTTTATTGGTTAAAGGGTTTATGAGTTTATGTGTTTATGGGTTGAATTAAAGGCCGGGAGTTTTGTGGGGTTAAATAATAGATGACGCTAATTATTTATTGATTGCTCCCTGCCTTGTTTTTTTTAATCTCTTGGTTTTGTTGAGTTTAGAATATCCCAACTTTCAACAATTAATGAAAGGTTGCCGACTGCTTCGCCGTCTTTTGACAAATAGGCGTCTGCTTCGGGCTTACCTGATACTGAAATAATAGTACCTTTTCTAATCCAATCAGCAAAATTTGTACTGGCGTCAATGTTTCGAAAAATTGCGCAATTTACCCATGTAGTTTTGGTTTGTTTTACTCCGTCACGGTTTGTAAATTGTTCAGAATGTGCAACCGAAAATTTTACTAGTTTCCGGTCCTTTGAAAGTTGTAAGATTTCGGCGTCTGCTCCTACTCTTCCTGAAATTGTTAAGTTAATCATGTTTTAAAAATTTAAGTGTTTATTAAAAAGGGTTTTTATTCGTTAATTTCTGCTAAAAGGGTTTCAAAAAATTCGTTTACTTCTATTAAATATTCTTTGTTAGGCTGCTGTGCGCTGTATTGTTTTTGCCATTCATCAGACAATTTTCTTTCTGTCCATTTTTTTAGGTCGTACAATTCGATGTCAAATTTTAACATTTCGAATACGGCGGCGTTATCAGGGTTTAGCTTGCCTGTATATAGTTGCCGGACGTTTTTATTTATGCTTAGTTTTGTTTTGTAAAGGTCGCCGCGTTCTAAAAGCTCAATTTTATCCAACGGGATTATTTCAAATTGGTCGAAAGGCAATAAATTAACTGGTGTGCATCTTGCTGTATTGGCGTTATCTAGCCAAAAAGCGTCAAAAAATTGACGGGTTAACAGTTTTACAATACTAATAAGGCCGTCCGGGGTTTTGAGCAATTGCAGGCTGAAATTTTCAATTTCTTTTATGCGTTCGCCTTTTATCCTTAGCTCGAAGCGGTAAATATTATTAAAGCCTTCCAAGTATGTTTTTTCGGCTGACTTATCTAAGGCTTTGGCTAATTGTTCCAAGTCGGTAAGCTGTTCAATTATGCCATTTTGCAACCAATATTTTTGAATGTACTCTTTTCGGGTTTTAACTATATCAAGGCTTTTATTGTAAATAACAGCAACTTTTTTTCCGCCTTTGCTGCCTATCCTAAAATGTTGATAAAACATTGTCTTTTTATCTAAAATATTGGCGTTTATGCTCGGTTTGCCTTTAAACTCAACAACTTTTTGATCTGCATCTTGCTTCACATATAAATTCATGAATTTTTGCAGGTAATTAACGCCGTCAATTGCTATGTCGAGGCGCGAAATGTTTTTGTAGGTTAAATTTAACTCCTTCAGAATCAAATCGTAAAAAGGCCACAATTGAGAACTGTACAGTAAATGGTTTTTAAAATCTATCTTGCAATTGTTTTTCCTTACGAATTTATCGTTCCGAGTGTGGCTTAATAAAGTGGCTAAATGTTCTCCGTTGAAATTTATGTGCCATATGTATTTGTAGTGCTGTTGGCCTTTGCCTGTATAGTGCAAAGTAAGTTTTGAATTTTGGAGTGTGTGCGTAAATTCCTCAGCCTCTCCTGGGGGGGTTGGAATGGCTCCTTCGGGGTGGGTAAAAAGTACGGAAAACCAATCTATGATAACAGCAATTTTAGGCATTTTTTTAAAATTCATTAAGTCGTTGAACTTCTTTGCATTGGGCGAAAATTGTGAAAACTTAGGGGCGGTATAACTCAACCGCCGATTTCGTTGCAAGGTCATATCTGAGCGTCATAGCAAGTTGTATTAATTCCGTAATATCGGGCGTTGGTTTCGAGAATATCCAAAAGCCTGTGCCATGATTGAAAATTGTTTGTTTTTACGCGTATGTCTTGCAGGGATGGTAATAAAATACGGCAAATAAATTGCATTTGCCTTTCGGCGTCTGGTATGCGTTCGAGTGTCGGGAGGTTGTTACGCAAAACATCAAAAGCTTGCATTATTTTAATTGTACGTACTTCTCCGTATTGATAGGCCTTTTGACGGTGGTTTACGAATCTGTTTAGAATCTCTGCTGTAAATCGGGTAATTTGGATTTCTTGGTATTTTTCGAGGCTGTTGAGTGCGATTTTTGCCCGGTCTAGGTCTTTATTGTCGTGCTTTGAGTAGGTCACAACTTCGGCGGTGGCCTCGAAAATAGAGGAGGTGGAAATTTTAAAGTCAATTAATTTGCTTCTCATTGTAGTATTTTTTTTTCGGTTGCTCTAAGGTTTTTTTCACGGCTCTTGCTTGCCAGTTGCATCCGTGATTTAAAGGAAAAACCCGGGGGCGCTTAAATTGCGCCTCCGGGGGTTGCAACTGGCCGAAGCTGTCGCCGTGTTCCGGGTTGCTCCTCAGCATTGCCCGTATATTGTTGAATGTCGTTTGTGAGTTCTTTTACTCTTGAATAAGCTTTAACAAAGTGGTTTATGTCGTCACAAATTATATTAATGCCGTGATCTTGCCCTGGAGTTGCAAGACGGTATGAAATAACGGGGAGTGTTATTTTTTTGTTTTTAAAAGTAGCTTTTGAAAGGGCTAATTTTAAAAGGCCGTCAACTGACGGGAGAAATTTTAAAGACAAAACAAGTTTTTCATCTTGGATAATGTCGATGCGGTCAAATTTCATACTTCAAAAATTTTTTGTTTCGCAATTCTGTTAATTGTAACCCAATAACGGCGGTGGACGGGATTTTTTAAGCTAACCCAGTGTCTTACGGTGCTTTCGGCAACGTGTGTTGAATGAGCTATTTTTTTGACTGTTTTTGATCGTTGTTTAACGTCAATAGACTGATAATAAGCTACTAATTTTGGATTCCTTATTGACTTCGGCATTGTTATTGTTTATATTGTTGTAACTTTAACAACGTTTAAAAGGCAAAACTATAAATAACTTTTGGATAAAAACTAAAAAACACTAAAGTTTTTTTATCAATATTTTTTATTGCTGTAAATTTTTAATAGTTTTTATTTATGGACTGGGTTGAAAATATCAAGAAACTAGCTAAGGTTCAAAAGGTTAGTCTGGAATCAATTGCTAATCGCATTGGGATGACTGAGGCGGGTTTTCATTATTCATTGAATAATAAAACATTGAAAATTGAAAGCCTTGTTCTTGTTGCGAAAATTTTGAATGTAGAAACATTCGCTTTGTTGGCTGAAAATGATAACATGCTAAATGAACCGGCTGGTTTTTACAAACGGTTAAATGAATCGGAAAGGCTTGAAATCGTTGAAACTGAATTGAATGTGATGAAAAGAAAAATTGAAGCAATAGAAAAGAAACTTAAGTAAATTATAACTTTTTAGCTTTAAATGCCTGAAAAACTATAATTTACTTATGCGGAAATCACTCTTTTAAAACTCTTGACACGGAAAAATCTTAATCTGCTGATTAACAAATAATTGATTGTTTGCATTTTGTTTCGTAATATAAATTATAGAACATAATTTTGTCGATGTATTTTATAACTAATTGATAATCAGAGTGCATTTTAAAAGTTTTGTTTTAAATTAACTTTTGTGAATTATAGTTTTAGATTGTAAATTGCTGGCTTTTAACGGAATAAAATTGTAATGTTATGGATCATTTAAAAATTTGTCGCGTTGTGTATCCCCGTACCATTTCGGGGTTAGATAATTTTTACCAAGTTATTCCTGGAAATGGTTATTATTTGCGGTTTTCGCAAGAAAAACAAGCTAAAAAATGCGTTGTTGTTTTAAATAAGGAAATTAACAGGGTGTTTTTTTCAATTAATCAAAATTTTGCTAGTCTTGTTTATTTGCTTAAATCTCAGCTTTTTGCCGATTTTAAAGCTAATTTAATGATCAGTAAATATATATGTGATGCAGAATTTTTTTTATCTGCAACAATGAAAAATTATTCTACATCTGCCTTTCAAATGAGAAAATTATTTTCGGGTGCTGATACGGTTTATTTTATTTCAAAAATGATTGCTGAAAAAATCCCTAATCTACAAAAATCGGCGGGGTTTATATCCGAAAATGGAGAATCGGATATGAAAACTTTAATTAATTTGGGTTGTAATTATCCGGCTATGGAAATATTTTACAATGAATACAGTAAATTACTTTCGGAATATTGCACCAACTGTAATAAGGGCAACAAATAACAACGCTACTGCAATCCATGTAGGTATTTTTCTTTCTTGATCTATTTCGATTTGCTTTATTTGAGGCGTAAAAATTTTTGTTGTTATTTCGCGGGTGTTAAAATATCTTATTGCAATTTCGGCACTGTCAATTTGTGATTGTATTATTAAAGTGTCGGTTTGTTTTATGGTGTCTTTAATGGTTCTGTATGTTATTTTTATCTTCTCTCCTGCCCTATTGTTTAACTCTTTTATGATTACGTTGTTAAGGCTGTCGCACTCCGCAAGCAAATAAAGGGCGGCACTGTCTGGTTGCTGAAAAAATACAGTATCAACCGGAATGATTTGTTTTTCTGTTGTCGTTTTGCTGGTTGTATCTGTATAAATGTATGTCGACGGCGGTTTGAATGATCTGCACCCAGTGATAATCAGAATGAAAGCTAAAAAACAGAATAGTTTTTTCATTTTATTGCTTTGTAAATTACGAATAAAACCAGCATTGCGGCAATTGCATAAACTATTCGAGGCCAAATTACGGTTGCTGTAATTATTACTTCGGGGAGTTCTGCTGTATCTGGTTCTAACGAAAAGTGAACAGAACGGGCAACTGCTTTTGTTTGTGTTTTATAACCCGTGTATGAAGCTGTTACATATTCGCCGGCTCCGGTAAGAGCATACTGGCCTATGTTATTAGTTATAGTACCGGCATCACCTGGATTGAATTGGCCGGCCTTGTCTGTAAAAATAACATTTGCAGACGGCAATTTTTCGCCTGATTTATCTTTTACGGTTCCTGTGATTGTTATCATTTATTGTTAATTTTTAGTGTTGCAATTTCAGTGCGTAATTGTTGAATTTCCGACTGTTGGTGTGCTATTATTTTGCTTTGCATTTCTACTCTTTTTGCTAAATCTTCTACTATTCCGCGATAAATTTTGAGGGCTTCTTCAACGTTTTGCAGTTCCTTGCCTTGCGCTTCGGCGGTGTTTTTGCGGCGGGTAAAAATATACGTGATGCCGGAGCCTGCTATGGTTGTGAATATGGGGATTATTAGGTTCCAGATGTTATTCATTAACTTACAAGTTGAGTTTGTAAAGTGCCTGAGCTGTCATACCATTTAATTAGGGCTTTGCCTCCGTCTGTACCAATTATTTCGTGTGGATAACTTTTGTTTATTATTTCAGTTATTAAACTTAGGTCTTTACTTACTCTAATTAAATTAAGATATTTTGTATTTCCCGCAAAAGTGTTTGAGTTGCAATTATTACCGAAATTGTTTGAATAGCAATAATTTCCGAAAGTGTTTGAATAGCAATAATTTCCGAAAGTGTTATAATAGCATTTATTTCCGAAAGTGTTATAGATGCAACTATTTCCGAAAGTGTTATAGATGCAACTATTTCCGAAAGTGTTTGAATTGCAACTATTTCCGAAAGTGTTTGAATAGCAATAATTTCCGAAAGTGTTTGAATTGCAATAATTTCCGAAAGTGTTATAATAGCAATTATTAATGAAAGTGTTTGAGGTGCACTTATTACCTAAAGTGTTATAATAGCATTGATTACTGAAAGTGTTTGAATGGCAATCAATACCTAAAGTGTTTGAATAGCAGCCATAAAAGAACCCCGAATCATACGAAAATTCATTAATAAAAATATTATTTGATAAGGCAAAAATACTCTCTACATATGGATAAGCGTTACCACTACAATTGTTTATTTTGTTGTTAAAAACTCCATTATACATTCCTTCATCATTTTGTATGGTATTGCCTATTAATGATAAGTCTTCAACTTGGTCATCTTCGTTTACCCAAGTGAATGTAAAATAATTGTCAGTTTGTGGTACTATTCCTCCGGCTGTTCTTGCAAATTGTATGTTTTTAAAGTCATAAGGGCATTCATTGCTCCACTCGTCTTTTAAAAAGTAAATAACGCCTTTCCCGTTTGCTTCGTCTGCCCATGCAAATTTTGATGTGTCGTTAAATGGTGTGTATTTAATTTCCCATGCCGCAAGGTTTGCACGTCCTGAAAAATATGTATCGCCTTCATGTAGAACTGCTTTTGCATCTTCTGAAATTGTACTTTCTGAAATAGCTAATACAATTAAATCAAATTGATTTCCTGCGCTAACGGTGTCGGCTTGCGCTGTGGTTGTAACATAATCTGTAATTTGATACAATGCGCCTGTGATTAGCTTGCTAGTGTTAATTAAAGTAATTAGTTCAGAATGTGTTACTTTAATCGGGTTATAAATGTCAGTCAGTTCGTGCGTGTGCAATAGAGGGCGGCCTGAAAGTTTGTCTATTGTTACTTTTGGCATTTTAGAAGTTTTTGAAGGTGTACGAATAAGAGGCTCTGTTATCAAAAATTAGGCGGGGTAAATTGCTACCGTTTGCCCATTGTCGCAATGTGACGTTTCCGATTGTTGTTAGTTTGCAAATTGACCATTTTGCGGCGTCTGTTCCGGTTGTGCCGGGGGCGCAAAAGCCTAGATAAACTGTGTTTTCGTCCGGGGTGTCTATTGCGTCTGCTTCTTGCAAAAGTTGCACAATATCACTTTTATAAACTGGTGTGTTTGTCATTTGTTTAGCTTTTTAAGAGTTTGTAAACTGCGATTAGGGTTGCTGTTATCCATGCTGCGGCCTGAATGATGTCTAATGTTCTGCTGTTCATGCTTTTTTTTTTAATAGTATGTCAATAATTTCCTGAGGAAAATTTTTAAGGGCAAAGGCTTCAACTTCTTGCTTTGTTATGGCAAAATCGCGGTTTGTGTCCATTGCTAAATTTTGGCTTGCAATAAGTTCAGCGGGGAGGGTTTCGGTTCTTAAAATGTAGCCGGGTTCTTTTCCAACTGCTCGAGGGAAAAATACAGTAAGATAGGCGTCAACATATGAATTTATCCGGTATTTGTAAGGTTTAAAATATCTGTAAACATAATTAAGTTGCTCGACGTTGCTCATGTTTTTTAGGGCTTCGGTTGTGGTTCCTAACCCTGCGGCGGTTTGTGGCATAAATTGTATTAATCCGGTGGCACCTGTGTAGCTGTTAACGGCTTTGTGGTTCAGGGTGCTTTCTTTGAACATTACAGCCATTAGCCAATTTTCATTTATTCCTAGATTATAGGCTATGTCTTTGACTTTTTCGGCGAATTGTTCGCGGTTTTCGTTTATATATTCAAGTAAAATCATAAACCTAGTATTTTAGCTATTATAATTGCGGGGATTAACAGGAAAAAAAACAGGTATTGCAGCCAATGTGGTATATATTTATCAATTGCGGCGGTGCTTCCAATGTATAAAATCGGCATTTTACGACTTAAATTTATAATTGCATTGTAAAGCGGCCAAGCGGCAAAAATATAGAGTAGCATTGCTGAAATTGGATAAAATAAAACAATCGGCACAAATAGGACGGTGCGTATTACAAAACCTATTCTGTGAAACCAACGATTATGTCTTTCTTCTTTGTAGGGTATTGCTTCAAATTTCCATTGAATTGTTGCGCCGTTCCATGCTGCAAAAAGGATTACAAGTAAAATAATGAATGTTAAATGTATTTCCATTTTTTAAAATCTTATTGTTATTCTTTTTTCCTCCAAAATAGCGTTTAACTGTGCTATTTCGTTACGGTTAAATTCGTATGTCAAAACCTCTGATAATGTTGCATTGTAGGCTATTCCCGAAAGGTCGCCGTATGTTCGGGTTCCCCATGCTCTGATTAGCTCTAGTACATCGCTATCCGTGTACATCTGCCGGAAAATTTCGAATATTGCGGCCTCGTTGGTTCCGAAACCTTGACAGGCGGCCTGTATTGCGTCTGCAAATACAATGTATTGGCTTTTCGGGTGTGTTAATTGATCGAGTTTTATGTCATCAGGGTCAATTACTTCTTTTTCTGAGGTTGCAATGAATTTTTTGTACAGAATTACCACAATTACAATTATTATTCCGGCTGTTAGGACGGGAGTAATAAGGGGTAAATATGCAAGGTATTTTGAGTTCATTTTTTAGGGTTTAAAATGGTAAATCTTCCTCTTTGATTGTAATTTCTTGCTCCCAATCGTTCAATAGCTCTTTGTCTTTGAATGTGATTGTGTAATTTGTGTATTTATTTGGGTTGTCGCGGGGCTTTAGGCGAACTATTAAAGCTCTTTCAAGTGCTTGCGCTCTGCCCGGGCTGCAAAGTGTTACCTGTACTTTGTAAGTTTTTTTCTTTCCGGCGTATGTTATAACGGGCTGGCCTCGGTGGTTCCATTCCTGAAAGTGGCGGTACATTGTTTTATATAGATTGGAGCCGGAATAACCAATGTAAACAATTTTTCCGTTCTCGAAAATTTTATAAACTCCTGATTGCTGCCATGTTACGCGTAAGTTTGTTTGACCTTTGGCGTTATAAGGTGCTCGCGCTCTGAGGCGGTAAAATTTTCGGCGAGTTTTTCTGGTGCGTTTCATTATGTTATCAGTTTTATACATTATTTTCATCTCCATTTGGCCAACAATAGCGGGGGGCATCAACTTGCCAATCTATTAATTCATGACCTAAAATTATCGGGGTTCCGTCAATGAATTTAGTTGTTTTAAGATTTTCGTTTAACCAAACTTGATTTCCAATTTTAACGGTTTGATAAACATTTCCATCGGCGTCTGTATAGGTGTCGCCTTCGGTCCAGTTTTCGGGATTTTCGACCATAAGTCGAATTGAAAATCCATTTTTTTCTTCTATTGGCTCTCCATTAAGTCCAAAACTGTCAGGATATTGTATTCTAAACCTTGCTTGTGTATCGATTTCAGAATTATAATATGAAGTCCAAAAGGTTAATTCTCTGGCTATATCTTCGCCAAATCTTTTATATAAATCGTTAAGTCTATAACCTGCATATTTAATTTTAAAGCCTAAACTGTTTAAAATATCCGTTGACTGTCCTTCAATTGCTTCTATATAGTTTTTTAAATCCCAATAATCCTGAACTGCTGGTAATTTTGTGCCTACTGGATTAATATTTTTATCGCTTCTTACAACTTGATTGTTATACAATAAACCATAAGTTGTTTCTGGTTCTGGTTCTGGTTCTGGTTCGGGTTCTGGTTCGGGTTCTTTATTTGCTGATTTTGTTGGTACAAATCCGGGGTTGTTTTTTATAAACTGCTCCGAATATCCTTTAATTAAATCGCTGTTGAGGTCGTAATATGGTTCGTAAATTGAGGCGTTTTGTTCTGGTGTAAAAAAAGAGGGGGATTGCAGGCCTATGGACTGGGAACTGGTGGGGTTTGCCTTTTCATCTCCCCTCTTTAACCAAATTAAAACAATCATAACGAAATTTGCGAACAATATTATTTTTTCCATTTTTCATTAAGCCGGATAATATGATGAAGTTTTTGAAGCATAAACATAAGTATTTGATGCTTCTTGTTTAAATTCTGTTTTTTTTGCGTTTATGTTTGTTGCTGAGTTTTTTAGCTTAATATTATCAATGATGTTTTTTTTCTTTTTGTTGTCAGCTAGCCATTTTTGGCAATCTTGCCAGTTTGTGTGCGGACAACCAGCAGGGAAGCCTGGTGATGTTTGATAACCGGGGCTATCGTTTAAGGGCGGTTTGGGGGTGTCCTGAACGGGATAGGGGGATTCGCTTACAGGCGGTTTTGTAGTTGTTGGCGGTTTGGGGGTGTCCTGAACGGGATCGGGGGATTCGCTTACAGGCGGCTTTGTAGTTGTTGGCGGTTTGGGGGTGTCTGGAACAGGATTATAAATTGGTTCGTCTTGTGACGGATTCGGTTTTGGTTTATCCAGAATAGGTTTTGGATTGGGGTTTGGGGTTCCAATATTTGGATTCGGTGTTTGTGCGGTTGCTTTTTTGCAAAAAATAAAACATTTTCCGGCAATTAACCTGTAAGCAATTAACATTATTAATACTATTATAATGATGTGTTTAGCTTTCATCTTTATTTTCGTTTTTAAAGGTTATATAAGCAACAAGCGCAATTATTAAAATCCAAATTGTTTTTTTCATTGGGTACTTGTATTGTCGATTGGATTGTCATCTTTTTTTTTGTCTTTTTTCGAGTTGTCGTTTTTGTCAGTATTTTCCGTTTTTTTGTTTTTAACAAAAAAGAACCAATAACCAACTGACAGCATTAATATTCCAGCAATTATTAACAAGGTTTTGTTTTTCATACTGATTTAGAGATTATGTAAAGTATAATTATAATTAATAAAGCTCCACCAATTAAATAAAGCGAATTGGGAGTTAGCATTGGTTTGCAGGGGTCTTCCCAAAAACTTCTTTCTGGATATATAGCTTTATATACGTTATAAGCTCTATCTCTTGCCCTTTCTTGGCTTAACCAATGCTGGATGCCTCCCGCTGCTTTTACTTGCCAACCGTCATGGCTATCCTCATTGAAAGCTATTTCGGCAGGCATTTTGTGATGTTTACAAGCCTGATCAAACCATCTTGCAATTTTTCCGCCGATTGCCTGTACATCGGCTTCTTCATTATACATTGCCTGCTCAAACTCACGTCTTTTTTTCTTTTCTTTATTACCAATAATAGACGTGATAACATTTGATACGGACGCAATTATACTGCTGATTGGGTCTAGTCCGCCTGAGCTTGTTTGTGAATTTTCAGGCATTTAAAATTAGATTAAGAATCCGAAAATTTCAGATGACCTCATTGCATAACGCAAATCGCTGTCGAGCTGAGTTTCAAAATCTACATTGAGTTTGGCTGCTTTTGCTTCTATATCTTTTCGCCATTCTTTGGCTGCATCGGAAGTTCTCAACCATTGTTTTGTATTCTCAAGCTTTTTTTCAAGTTTATTTTTTTGCCAAAACAAAATGAGAATGAATATAGCGATGATAACGCCAGATAATACGCGCCAGTCTTTTAATAATTTGATATTCATGTTTTTAAAGAATTTTAATTAATACTATTGCAGCTACGAAAATAACTGCAATTAAAAGAATTAAATTTGTGTCTAACCCTGATTTTTGGGGCGTTGGCACTGGGGCAGGTGTGGGGGATGGATTTGGTTTAGTGGAATCTATAATTCCTGGAATTGCTCCTGAAATTTGACCTAAAAACCCCAAAAACGTGTCCCAAAAACTTCCGCCGCCGCCCTGATTGTCATCGCCGGAATTGCCTGAATCTCCTGATTTGTTTGAGCTGTTCATTACTGTTGTTTCATAAAATGAATTACTCATTATTTGATGTGCTTTCGTATTGCTCATTTTTTGTTTTTTTTAAAAAAAAATAAGTGCCTGCCTGATTGCAGGCACTTATTTTAAATTACAATGCTTGCTGATCTACTGAACCGGCTGCATATCAATCATGTATGTAACATCGGTATTGGCCGGGATTTTTGTATAAAGAATTGTTTCTGCTCCTAAGATTAAGGAATCCTGCGGGTGTGTGCCAAAATCGGCAATAATTTTCTTTTCGTTTGGCTGCATAGTGGACAAAAATTTCGATAACGCGATTGTTTTTGCTCCTGTATCTCCTAGCGGAGTTTGACGTTTGTAAACTAAAGCCTCCGAAAAAGCGGCACTGTTACTGGCTTGTATGGATAGCCTACGGATGTATTGAGGAAAAGATTTTATATAATCTTTCATATTCCTAATTGTATTCGTTGGGTGACCGGATGAAGCTGTTACAGATGTAGCAATTGTTCCGTCATCGAGTACTGCGCCTACATTAATTCCGTACGCAACGAGTGCATCTTTGTTGTGCTGGTGTTCTTCTATTTTTGTAACTGCGTAATCATCTTCGGCTGCATCTGCCTGTTTAACAGTGAAGCCGAGGGTTGACAGTGTTCCGGCTAAAATAGCTACTACAATAGCATTAGCGGAACCATTTGAGATTGTGAATGAAAATTGATTTGGAAACATTTGATTTTAAT
>Ga0334900_1002306_pt1 | contig 17146 bp, 19 predicted proteins | sample GraSluR3_MG_2_FD_207231 | JGI IMG/M metagenome (GOLD analysis project Ga0334900, IMG submission 207231) | Sludge microbial communities from methane-producing bioreactor in Wageningen University, Netherlands - Granular Sludge_31_08-R3 | ecosystem: Engineered > Bioreactor > Anaerobic >...
CTCGACGGACATTCGGTCTCCGATGTCGCCGAGGAGGTAGGTTTTAATGATTTGTTCTATTTCAGCAAGTGTTTCAAGAAATATGAAAATCTCTCTCCTCTGCAGTTCAAGCAGATTGCAAACAACAGTTCGGATACCTACATTGACAGCAAGTTCTGAAACTTCAGTAACTCCTTGCAGCTTTTCACAGTGTGTTCCGCGATGTATCTATATGCCTTCAATGGACGCTTAAAAAAACAGAACAATTCCTGCTGAAAGACCTATTTTTGTATACCCGGCAGGTGCCTGTCCAGAACCTGCTTCATGAGGCTCAATTCTTCCTTACTCAGGCTCACATCTCCGGCTGCGGCATTTTCGGTAACCTGTTCTTCGTTTCTGGCTCCCGCGAGCACATGGGTGCAGCCGTGCTGATGAAATGTCCAGGCGATGGCGAGCTGGGCCAGGTTTATGTTGTGCGCATCAGCGACGGGTCGGAACTCATCCAGCATGGCCATAACCTTCTTGCGGTTCTCCACGCTGAAGCGGGGGTTGTCCAGGCGCTGGTCGCCAGGATTAAACCGGCGTTCCGGGCCTACTTTACCGGTGAGAAGCCCCTGACCTATGGGAGAATAGGCCAGGTACGCCAGCCCCTCTTCGGCGGCGAACTGCCTCTGCTTAGCGGCATGCTCCTGGTCGAGCATGGAAAACTTCTCCTGGTCGGAAGCCAGGGGGCCTACAGCCTGGTACTGTTTCATCTCCTCCGGGTCGGCATTACAGACGCCGATGGCCCGGATCTTTCCCTGATCCTTCAGTTTGATCAGCATCTCCATGGTGTCCTCGATGGGAGTGGAGACCCGTTCCTGCCAGTGTGTCTGCATCAGGTCAATGTAATCGGTCTTCAGACGCTTCAGGCTCTGTTCCACCTCGTTGCGCACCGATTCGGGGTCAAGGTAGATGTGAATGTCCACCGGCTGGGGGCCCTGGGGGGTGTTCCTCTCGTGGGAGAAAAAGTAGCGCCCCACTTTTTCGTCCCAGCGCATCCCGCACTTCGTTGCCAGAATGACCTTGTCACGGCGGTCCTGGATTGCCCGGCCGACAACCTCTTCGGAATGGCCGAAACCGTAAATTGGCGCAGTGTCGACAAAGTCCATACCCCGATCAATTGCCGCGTGGATCGCCCGTACCGCGACATCGTCATCCGTACCGCCCCACTTCCAGCCGCCTATGGCCCAGGCACCGAAGGCGACAACAGAGGCCTCTATTCCGGAATTTCCTAATGGTCGTTTCAACATATACATAACTCCTTATCTGCGGTCGCCATCGGACTTTTTTCCTCCGGCTCCGCTCTGCTTGGTTCGGGGCCGGCAAAGCCGTCCCTTCACTTTACTGTGTATTTGTATATTACAGAATACTAACTTAGTCTCCCCTTGGCAAATCCGCGGAACCTGATGGCCGTTATTTCCATCCAGATGGTGATCTCGTTACGGGGAATTTCCTCTTTTCCGAAATACCCTCTCAAATACCAGCGGATCAGCCTGTGCCGCAACAGAGGCTCCAGTACAGGAGGGCGCCTTCCGGCCCGGGAGGAAGAACGCAGGAGATAGACGGTAGCCGCCACATCTGCCAGGGGGTCTCCGGAAAAGGCATATTTCCAGTTGATCAGGCGCCAACCGGAGTTGGTCTGGAGAATATTGCCGGGATGAAAACAGCCGTGGCAGAGACGGTCGTCCCGCCGTTCCTGTAAAAAGACAAGGTAGTTTTTACGTTTGCGCTCCGTAATACCCGGGGTATCCAGAATTACCGGTTCAAAAACATTCTTCGCCAGGGGCAAACCCTCGGAGGGTCGTACATGCAGGTCCCGATGCATTATTCCGAGACTTAAGCCCGTCTCCCGGGCATCCCCGGAACGCAGGATTTTAGCCAGTATATCTCCCCGGATCATTTCCAGAGGCAGGGTAATTCTGCCGTCCCGCTGTCCCGGCTCCTGTACCCGGGGAGCCTTTTCATAGACCCGGCGGACAAAACTGGTATTCTCGTACTCCCGAACAACATCCACGAGACTGTAGCCGGGACAGTAGAGCTTGAAGGCTTCAGTATCAGAGATCCTGAAAACCTCAGCGCTGGAACCGCTGCCGGTCTTTATTAATGGCGTATCCATCCGTACGATCTCCCTCCAAGGGTTTCCGGCTTACCTCCGGATTGGCTTTTATCGGCAATTAGTCTACACTGAAGCACAATCAAATGGATACCAGAAGAATACAGAGGACTCAATGGCAGCAGCGTTTTTACGGTTGATCGGACTTGTTATATCGGGGTACATCATCTTTCACCCCCAGTGGATGCGCAGGAAGCTGCTGCCCTGGCTCTCCGCGGCTATCGTGAATGTACTGTTTCCCCTCTACTATATCTCCCGTTACGGGATATCCTGGGACGACGCATTTTCCCGGGGCGCCCACTGGATGCCCCTCTTCTTTGTCATGTGCGTCGTTACCATCTATCTGCAGTACCTGCTGGTCCTCTGGCTGCTCAAGCATACCCGAATATTCTCCAGTCTGCAGGAGGAGAACAAAAGCGAGTTCATTCTGCTTTTCGCCATCCACAATGTGGGCTATGTACCCCTCCCTATCCTGGAGGCCATTGCCCCGGAGCCGATTCTGATCTTTCTCTTTACCTATGTAATGGCCTATCAGCTGATTTTCTGGAGTTTCGCGGTAAACATCATCAAGAGGGTTCCGGGGCAAGCCCTGCAGATGCGTTTCCGGCTGACCATCCCCTTTGCGGGCATCGCCACAGGCATTATACTCGCCGCAACCGGACTCTACGACTATATTCCCCGGTTTATCGCTTCTCCGGTGGAACAGTACTCCCGTCTTGCCATGGACGGAATCATGATCGTGCTGGGCGGAATCCTGGCCGGGGTTCCCCATGAGAGTTTAACCCGTCACCGGGAGTTCGGTCCCTTCCTTCTGGTTCGGCAGGTAATCTATCCCCTTCTGGTACTGCTGGCTATGCTGGCTTTGCGTCTGCTTTTCGGAGGCCCTTCCCTCCTTCCGGGAGAACCCATGACCATGGCAGATACCTGGCGCTGGATGCAGCTCTTCCTGGTAATCGAGGCCGCCGTACCGCCGGCGACCAATATCATGATCGCCATCCAGAACTACGGCAGACCGGAACAGCTCCCCTACTCCGGCAGCGGGATAATCCTGAGCTATCTGGGGGCCGCAGTGAGCCTGCCGCTCTTCGTGGTGCTGGGATACTATCTGTAAAACCTGCAGAACTGAATCAGACCTTCAGGTCCGGGTCATCCACGTCCGGATTTTACTGAGCAGGGTCTGTTCGTTTATCGGTTTGGCAACAAAGTCGTTCATACCGGCCTCCAGGCAGCGCTGGATATCCTCGGAAAAGGTATGGGCCGTCAGGGCGAGAATGGGGGTTCCGATTCCCAGGGCCCGCAACTGACCTGCAGCCTCCAGCCCGTTGATGCCGGGCATGCCGATGTCCATCAGAATAAGGGAGTACGACCCGTCCCGGGCCTGTTCCAGGGCCTCATTTCCGTTGGCCGCCAGATCGACTTCATAGCCTTTGGACTGGAGGAATTTGCTTATATAGATCCGGTTAATGGCCTCGTCCTCACACACAAGCACGCGGAGCTGTCCTTCCTTGGCAAGGGAAAACTGCTCCCCCTGATCCGTCTGCTCCTCCTGATATCCGGCTCCCTCCGGGGCCGGCGAGAACAGGAGGGTCGCCAGGAAGGTCGAACCTTTCTCCAGCTGACTTCTTACGGAGACAGTTCCTCCCATGGCTTCCGCCAGCTGCTTAACGATTGCAAGTCCCAGTCCGGCTCCCCTGGACGCCTTGCTGTATCCCATGTCCAGCTGGGAAAAGCTGTCGAAAATGCGATGAAGCTGATCTTCCGGCATACCGATGCCCGTATCTTCCACCTTGACCTCACAGCTGATTTCCCGATCGTTCTTCTCTTCAAGGGCGACACAAAACTGGATGGAACCGTGCTCCGTATATTTAACCGCGTTTCCCACCAGATTGCCTAGAATCTGGATAAACCTGTTCCGGTCTCCCATAACGACATCCAGGTCCGGGGAGAGATCAAGCTTAAGGTTCAGATCGATTCCCTTTTCCGCAGCGCCCTGTTCGAAAAGGGTCCGGACATACTCCGCCGCATGGGAGACGGAAAAAGGCGCATTCTCGATGCGGATCTTTCCGGATTCAATTCGTTCGATATCGAGAAGATCGTTTATCAGGGAATTCAGGTTCTCTACTGCGCTTTTCGAGTTTTCCAGGTACTCTTTCTGGTCTGGATTAAGTTTCGTTCTCGATAGAAGGGAGAGCATCCCGAAAATTCCGTTCAAGGGGGTCCTTATTTCGTGGCTCATATTTGCCAGAAAGAGGCTCTTCGCCCGGGTGGCCTCCTCCGCGATCTGCCTGGCCTTCTCGATCTCCGCGGTCCTCTCCCTGACCTTACGGTCCAGTTCACGATTCAGCCGCGCCTGTTCAAGGTAGCGCCCCTCCGCCCTTCTCTGTTTGACCTGGTTAATATGCAGCAGGAAAAGGATCAGGAGCAGAAAGCTCAGGGCATAGAGCATCTTTGCCTGAAAACTCGCATACCAGGGAGGCTATACCTTTAAAGGAATCGAAATCCCCTGACGGTTCCAGTTACCCCTGCTTCCCGCCCCTATGACGCGCAGGGTATACCGCCCAGGCCTCAGATTCGTATAGGATACGTAATTACGCGAACCTGCCTGGATCCAGTCGGAATCGAAGCCCTCCAGTTTGTAGGCGTACTGGTTCCGATCCGGGGCTGAGTAGTCCAGGGCGGAAAACTGGAAGGCAATCAGGCTGTCAGAGGCTGCCAGGGTATATTCCCTGAATACGCCGTCTTCCCCCCTTTCCAGGGACCGCTCTTTTCCCAGAACTTCAAAGCGGACCAGCGAAATAGGAGGAATGAACATTTCAGATTCTTCCGGACTTTCCTCGATAATGCTTATGCCGTTGATACTGCCGATAAAGATTTTTCCGTCGGGTCCCACATGCAGCCCATTGGCAAGCTCGTCCGACAGCAGCCCGGTGGATGCGTCGATGGTCCTGAAGCTTTCGGAGTTGGTATCATATACCGAAACTCCGCGGCTTGTGTTCATCCAGAGCTCACCGGGGCGTCCTTCCACCATATTGAGAATGTGGTTGCTCAAGAGTCCGTCCTTCCGGGAGATATAGGAAAAGCTGTCCCTTTCCGCATGGTAGCGGTTCAAACCGCCCCCTGAGGTCGCTACCCAGAGGATACCTGAAGTATCCCGAACCAGCGCGCGGATATTACTGTTGCTCAGGCCGGCGGGATCATCGGAATTATACAGATACCGTTTAATCCGTCCGCTTCGCGTGTCCAGCCGGTTCAGACCATTGTTTGTCCCAATCCAGACAGCGCCGTCGGTGTCCTCGAGAATAGTACGTACCAGATTATCGCTGAGACTCTCCGGATCGTCGGGATCATGGGCGTAGTGACGGTAAAGACCGCTGGATGGATCCATCCTGACAGCTCCCGCGATATTTGTACCGAGCCAGATGCCTCCACCGCTGTCCTCGTAGAGCGCGAAGATCGTATCCTCCGGAGGTGTCAGGGAACTTCCGTCGGCGAGAACCCGTTTGAAAGTGTCATCTTCAGGCATGTAGATGTTCAGGCCTTCATTCGTTCCGACCCAGAGGGTCCCCCGGGAATCCCTCAGCAGGGCGTTTACGATATCGTTGCTTAAACTGAAAGGATCCTCAGGATCGTGAACATAGCGCCTGATCTTTCCGTCTTCCGGGTCCCGGCGGTTCAAACCGCCGGAGTAGACGCCGCACCACAGGGTTCCGTCCGAATCCTGGAGAAGAGCCTCCACCTTGCCCGGAGCCAGGGAAAAGGATGAATCAGCATCCGGAATTATGGAATCGTACTGGTTCTTCCAGTCTTCGTAGGTATTGATGCCGCCGCCGTTGGTCCCGATCCAGATCATGCCGGAGGAATCTTCCATAAGCGAGTAAACAACATTGTGAAGAAGACCCTGGCCGCTCTTCTGCCCCGAAGCTGTTACATGGACAAGGTTGCCGTTCAAGGGATTCAGCACCATCAGACCGCCGCCCCAGGTGCCGATCCAGAGTCTACCCCTGGAATCATAGAGGATACGGTAGACCTCCTTTTTGAGCAGCGAATAACTCTTGACTGTTCCAGAAGGCAGGTAAAATTCCGAAACTCCGCCTCCCCAGGTCCCAACCCAGAAGCGATCCGGGTCTTCCGGGTTCTGAATCATCGTCATGACATAGGGTGAAGGCAGGGAACCCGGATTTTCCGGGTCGTGGCGGTATACGCTGAAGTCATCGGAATCGTAGCTGTAGAGGCAGAGCCCGCCGTTCGTCCCGATCCATAAATTGCCCTCAAGGTCCAGCAAAAAATCCCGGACTACCCTGTTCGGCAGGGAGCGCTCACGGTCCCGATCCGGCAGATACCTGACAAAAAGCTTATGCTCTTCATCAAAGCGGTTAAGTCCGCCAAGGGTACCGACCCAGAGACTTCCTTCGGTATCACGCGTTATGGCCGTAACGATGTTATTGCTCAGGGAGGTCTCATCCCCGGGATCGTTAATATGACGGGTAAAAACACCGCTGACAGGATCAAAATGGTTCAAGCCTCCGTAGGTTCCCAGCCACAGGCTCCCGTCAACATCAAGATACATGGTCTGCACGAGATTATGGGAAAGTGAGTTTGCATTGAAAGGATCATGTTCATAATGGGTAAAGGTATATCCGTCGAACTTGTTCAGTCCCGCCTGAGTGGCTATCCAGATTATCCCTTCCCGGTCCTGGATGATTCTGGATACCGAGGAATTGGCCAGACCGTCCTTGGTCGTAAAGGAGTCAAAGCGAAAATGCTCCGGTATGGGGACAGCCCGCAGAGGTGAGAAGCTGAAAAACAGCGAGAAAACGAGAACTGAACATAGAGAGACAAAGGCTCTGGACCTCACGATCATGCTCCTGAAAGCGGCGCGGACTCCCGCAAACATCTTTCAGTCAGAAGTATAGTCCCAAATTATTCCAATGGCAATAATATTGCAGATAAATAATTTTTTGTTGATAAGAGATTATTTAGAGATATACCTCAGGTTTCAAGAGAAAAATCCGGAATACCGATCCTGGCACGAAAGATCGAGAAGTTCTTCTCAAAAATATCCACCAGCTGGGGATCAAAATGCTTTTCCCGCTGCTCCAGAATCAGCGCGAAGGCTTCTTCCGGCGTCCAGGCCTTTTTGTAGGGCCGTTCGGAGATGAGGGCGTCGAAAACATCCACCAGGGCCACAATACGTCCGGAAAGGGGAATATCCTCCCCTGCAAGACCTTCAGGATATCCGCTGCCATCCCATTTCTCGTGGTGGGTAAGGGCTATCCGGGCCCCCAGGGAGAGATACTCACTCTCGGCATCCTTGAGAATATTGTAGCCGAAAACGGTATGCAGCTTGATCTGTTCAAATTCTTCGTCGCTGAGCCGACCGGGTTTCAGCAAAATTGAATCGGGAATTCCGATCTTTCCGATATCATGAAGAGGAGCGCTGTAAAATATGAAATCCTGCTCTCTCTGGCTCTGCCCCAGAAGGCGGGAAAAAAGTGCGGAGAAGGATCCGATACGCCGGAGGTGCTCCCCTGTATCCTCGTCACGGAAATCCGAAACCCGTCCCAGCAGATTGAGGGTTTCCAGCTCCCGCTGCACCGCTGTCTTTCTTGATGCCTCCTCGGCGTCCCGGGCATGCTGAAGATCCATATAGCTCTTCTGCACGGTGGATATCATGGAGTTGAATCTGTCCGCCAGAAAGCCTATCTCGTCAGCCGATTCGATTTTGGCCCGCATGGACAGATCCTGGGAGCTGCTTATGTGCTGTATGGTCTGAGTCAGGTGTTCCACCGGACGAATGATGTAGCCTACATAGATGGCAATAAGAACGATTATCAGAGCGATTGCGGAAACCAGAATCCAGAAATAGGTATAGCGGATCTCCTGAATTTCCGTAAAGTAGGCCTCCTCTCCTTCGCTGATCAATACGGTCCAGCCGAAGGACTCCAGGTCAAAAGCAACCCCCACCCGTTTTTCTCCGTAGAGGGTCCCGGAAAACCAGCCCCGGTCCAGGGACGCATAGCCCTGCGGGCCGTTCCAGGGATCCTGTTCAGGAAAATCAGCGTAGCCGATCCTCATCTGAACATTGCCGTCCCCATCGAAGGCGACAATGTTTTCCGTCTCTCCCCTGAGCAGGGAAACAGCATAGGATTTCAGGGACTCTTCGGCAACGATCCGATACTCCTGCTGTTCATCAAGATTCAGCTCATTGAGGATACCCCATTCACTGACTACGTAATCCCTGAGCTGTTCTGCTTTATAGACCATGTGACGATTAACGACGCGGACAAGGGCTTTGCGGGCCTCCAGGGAAGCAAAGATTCCGCTGCCGAGGATTACAGCAACAACCAGAGGAATGATAAGGACAATAAGACGGATGCGCAGGCGGCTCCTGTTCGGCATGTTGTTACCATAGCATTTGACTGTGCTAAATGATAGACTGAATACTGAGTAAGGCGCATGCAGGAAAACAGGGAGCCGAAAATCCGGCGCAAGCAGCTCTTCTTTCCCATAATCGTGAACAGCCTTCTGATTGCTCTGACCGCCGGATTCATCTGGATCATGCATACGGAGGCGGAGGAACAGCTTAAGGCGGTGACCCTGCGGGAGAACCGTTTTCTTACCAGTGAGTGGCAGCTCCTGAAAACCCTCAAAGCCCGAACGGATCAGCAGCTTCAGGAAAAGGAAGAGGAGATCATCGCCCTGCGAAAGCAGTACGCAGAGCTGAAAAGGAACGGACAATCAGGCGAACAGCTGCAGGAGCTTGAAAAACTCCTTAAATCGGCGGAGACCGAGAGGGAAGAGATTATCTCCCGGCGTATGGAGACCATGTCCGCCCCCGCTCAGGCAGCGAAACCGGAAGAGGTCCCGGATGCTGCCCGGGAAACTCCCCCCTCGACAAACAGTACACTTCTACGACGAATCGAAACACTGGAACAGGAGATGCGGGAACTGGAGCTGGAACACAGGGAATTCCGGGAAAATCTGAGCTCCGCGCTTCAGCAGATACGGGAGCGGGAACAGACGCTAGCGAACAGCAGGGCCCTGAGAATGGAGGATCTGAATACCAGGGCGCTGCTGCGGGCCCTGATTACATCTCCCAGGATACGCTCCGAGTACCCCGGGCTCCTGGACTCGGCGGACCGTTTTTTTTCAAATTACGGCCTGCAGGAACGCCTTTCGGGACGCAGAGAAGCCTACGCGGAACTGGAAAGCATCCTGGAAGAGATCGCTGAAGATTGAGTTAAAGATATTTCAAGGAGTTGAATACCCGCTTTTTGGTTCTGTTGCATTCGATCGATATGCTCCGGATACGGCATACATATAGTAAATGTACCAGACATTTGGTGCCAGACCAGTATCCACATAGGTCGTTTCATTACTTCCAAGCTGAGCTTCATCCGCGATCATCATTGATCCGCCTGCAGTGTCCATGCATACAATCCGGAAGCCGTCGATCAGGGAGGTGTCCGGATATGACCAGCTGATCGCGATTGACCTGGCTCCGATACCACTGACGGAAAAACTCTCCGGGACCGGAATCCAGTCTGCGACTTCCACATCAAGAAGATACTGGTCCAGCAGTGTATACTCCTCACAGCCGGGGAGGAAGATAAAAAAGGACAATAAACCCAGGAAAACTATTCTCTTCAGCATATCAGAACTCCAGCCCCACGGAGAGGGACGGCAGAAAGCCGTTTATCAGCAGGTCATCATCAAAGATAAGGAGCAGAGCCAGATCAGGCTGCAGGTACAGGCGCCCGCCCAGGGGCACCCTCATCGCGATGTTTCCCTTCGCGTACGGCACGGTCTTGGTCATGCTGCCATCGGAGTCGGCAACGCGTATGAATGCGGCCCCGCCTGTAATCCCGGCATAAAAACGGTTCAGGTTCCCCGAACCGCTCCCCAGAACAAGGTTGACCCCTGCGGTGCTGAAATAGAGGGAGGGTCCGCGGGTCCGGGTATCCTTGATGACCCTTATCAGGTTGAACCGGGTACCCAGCTGCCAGCTGCGCTCCGGACTCGTCCACTCCAGTCCGGCGGAGACTGTTCCAGCCAGACCGTAATGGAAATACTCGGTAATTTCTCCCAGAAGCATAAGAGGCCCGAACCCGACGGTGGCATAGAATCCGGCACCGGAGTCCAGACCTGAACGGTATTGTGCAGGTTCCGCTGATCCTTCCGGGGAAGGGCTATGCCTTGTGGCATCCTCCGCTTTGCCGTCGACATCCTGTTCCGATGGTTTCTCCCGGAGGGCAGTTTCGGCGCCTCCGGATTCAGGATAATCCGGAAGAATCCCTTCGATCCTGGCTTCAGGGGAGGGATGGCGCTCGATTCCGGCAATGCTGAGCAGGTGATTAACAGTAGAAGCGATTATCAGATCAAAGTAGTGGTTTATCCGCAGATTGACTCCGGTTTCGGCGAGGCTTTCATCTGAACCGCTCCGCGATGCCTTGCGGTAAAGATTGTAGCGGACAACAAGATTATCCCCTTCACGCCGGTAGCGTGTATGCAGGGTGTAGTCAGAATCCTCGGCACTCCGGCTGCTGGAGAACCCCGCACCGGTAAGCTCCACCCCGGCAGCAAGGTAGAGAAGTTCTTCTATTTCCGGCTCCCGCTGTTCCGAATAAAAGCGGTGGAGCACCATCCTTTCCGCGTTCAGCTGCGGAGAGAACAGCAGTATCAACAGAAGCGGTATGAAAAGAGCAAATAGAGACCCTATCCCAGGATGCGGAAACCCGTGATGCATACTTTCTCTATTATACCAACAAAAATTAAAAAATCCATTTTTTTCATCAGTATGCCACCGCAGCGAAGGCTATAAGGCCGATGAAAAAGAATAACAGCACCGTATGCAGGTCCGGAGCCAGGGCTTTCAGCCTTGCTGAAAAACCCTTGCCTGCACGGGTTATGACAAGCCGGAAAGCAAAAGCCCCAAGAAGGACCGCGGGCACTACCGAAAGCAGTTTGTCCCGCCCGAAGAGAGGAAGAGAGTACTCCAGAGCCTCAGTATAGAGCAGCTGGTGAAGGAAGCGGGCAACAGGAACACCGAAGACACCTGTTCCCAGGCACATCAGGGCCAGTACAATAACCACCAGGTGTTCCAGTTTCCCGGGAAGATAATCCCGCACCAGTGCCGTGTCCGGCTGAACCGCGGGGAACGGCTCTTTTGGTCCGGGGAAGTAGATTCTGCTGAGTTTGACAAAACTCGCAATGGTAAGAAAACTGGTTATCCACAGGAGCACATAGGCCGGGGAACCGCCCATTCCGGAGCTAATGTAGGCTTTGCTGGCAAAACCGTTAAAAGGGGGAATCCCGGAAATCGAGAGGGCCCCCACAAAAAAGGCCAGCCCGAAGAGGGGAATCCTGCGTCCCAGGGCGGAAATTTTATAGAGGTTTCGTACCCCCCTCAATCCTACCGCGGTCCCGACGGTCAGAAAGAGCAGGCTCTTGAAGAGGGCATGATTCAGGGCATGAAAAAAGGAGGCCGTAAGGGCAAAGGAGGATCCCGCCCCAAAAACCGCCAGGATGTATCCCATCTGGGATATGGAATGATAAGCCAGAAGGCGTTTGGCATCGCTCTGGGCAAGAGCGCTGATAACGGCACTTATTGCGGTAAAACCCCCGATCCAGAGGAGAAGTTCGGACATATAGGATCCGCCGAACTGCATAAGTATCCGTACCATGGCAAAAAAGGAGACCTTTATTAGTACTCCCGACAGCAGGGCCGAGACGGGGTGGGGAGCATAGGCGTGTGCCTCGGGAAGCCAGGTATGAAAGGGAATAAAGGCAGTCCGCACCCCGATCCCCACACAGAGCGAGGCCAGGGCCAGGTGCATGGTATGGGTGTTTCGCACCCCGCCGGCGCTTTCAAGCAGGGCCGATATCTTCGCAATGGAAAGAACCCCCAGATCGCGATAGATCAGGAATATGCCGAGGAGGAAAAAAAGGATACCCGTTGTACTGAGCATAAGATATTTAAAGCTTGCCACCAGTCCCGTGGGGGTGCCTTCGTAGGCTATCAGAACGTAGGCCGCAATGGCGATAATCTCAAAGCCGACGAACATGGTAAAGAGGTCGCCGGTCAAGGCCACTCCGTACATCCCGGCCGTCAGAAGCATCAAAAAGAAGAAAAAATGGGCTCCGTATTTTCTGTTCCCCAGGGCGAACAGGGCAATCAGCGGTGTAATCAGGCTTATCAGGGCAGAAGAGACCCAGGCAAAAGGGTCCATTACCAGACTTATGCCGAAGGGTTCCGGCCAGCCTCCCAGGGAATAGAAAAACACATTGCCGTCCAGCAGCGGTTCAAGCAGCACAAGCAGGGCAGCGATCGGACCGGCAAAGCTCACCAGGGTCAGAATGCAGAATACCCGTTCCGCGGACTTGAAAACCTTGCCGAAAAGAGCTGCCGCGGCACCAAACAGGGGTGAGACAAGTATCCAGATAACAATATCTTCAGTCATTCAGCTTCCAGGCCTTCTTTTCAATGAGCCGCATATCCAGGGTCCCGAATTGCAGATAGAGCCGATATACCAGCACCAGAGCGAGAGCCACCACGCAAATACCGACAACAATTGCCGTAAGCATCAGAGCCTGGGGTAAAGGATCGACCATGACGTCCCGCGTTCCCTCGATTGGGGCGGTCTCTCCTGAAAGCGAACCGTAATGTATGAAGAGCAGAATAATACCGCTGTTGGCGATACTCAGGGCCATGACCTTTTTTACCATGTTTGCCTTGTTCATGATTCCCCAAAGGCCTACGATGAATATGGTTCCTATCATTAAAAGCGCCATTATTCCTCACTCCTCCCTGAACAGATGCATGCAGATAAGGCTGACTCCGGCGCCGACCTTGATGCCGATAAGTATGTTGAACAGCAGGATCATCCCCGCTCGAGGCACGGCCTGGACATCGCTCCTGACAACGGGGTTACCCAGGAACCCGATACCGGCAGCAACACCGGCGAGTCCTGCAGCCAGAAGCAGAAAAAATGCGAAAGCCTCGACACGTGTAAGAACCGCAACCGGAAAAACCGCCTCCGCTGCATCTACCCCTCTGCTGATGGCAAGCAGAATAACCCCCGAAGCGATAACGACTCCGCCCTGGAAACCGCCGCCGGGAGAAAGGTGCCCGTAGGTCAGCAGATAAAAACCGAAGAGCAGCATGAATGGGGCCAGTTTTCTCGATACCAGGTCAAGAATTGTCGTCTTTTTCAAGGTCCCTGTCCTTTCTGAAAATATCGACAAAATAGAGTACCCCCGATACCGCGAGCAGCAGAACGATGGTTTCTCCCAGGGTGTCAAAGGCCCGATAGCCCAGATAGATCGCCGTAACCAGGTTGAGGGCGCCGGTTTCTTCCCTCCCGTTTTCCAAAATGTATTCGCGAATCCCCGAAGAAAGCGGATGGTTCCCTCGAAGGGCCAGGAACAGAAAAACCGCGGTAAGGGAGAGCACCAGTATTTCCGCGGCAAGAAGCCACCTGCGTGTTTTCATGTTTCGTCCCTCCTTTCCGTCTTGTAGACAATCCAGATCATCACCACTGTTCCGACTCCCGTACCGACAGCCGCCTCCGTCAGGGCGACGTCAGGAGCATGCAACAGAAAGAATACGAGGCAGCTCAGAAGGCTGAAAACACTTAAGGTAAGAACAGCCGCCAGCATGTCCCGTACCTGGAGAGAGATCACCGCAGTAATCAGCATTAATGCCAGCAGGACTTCAATCATCTTCTCCTCCAAGCTCCCTGCGTTTTCTGTAACTCTGCCTCCAGGGGACAATCCCGCTCTGCCAGGCAAAACGGGCTATTATGTGGGCGGAGAAGGGGTTTGTTACAAAGAAAAAGATGGTTATTACGATAAGCCGTCCGGTCATGGGACCCCAGCCGGCGATAAACATGCAACCGATAAAAAAAGAGAACACCGATGTGGTAGCGCAGGTCGAGGAGGCCTGCAGCCGAGTATAGACATCGGGGAAAACCAGCACACCGATGTTTCCCATCAGATTAAAAATTATCCCCAGCCCAAAAAAAACAGCCGCCGCGATGTTCATATCTCCCCCTTTTTCCCGGAAAAATAGCGGGTCATGAGCAGGATTCCAATGAAACCGAAAATATCGTAGACCAGGGCGACATCGAGGTAGATGGACCGCTCCAGGGCTACCGAGACCAGGACCAGAAGGGCAAGAATCTGGGAAGCCACCAGGTTAAGACCAATCATGCGGTCAGCCACGGTGGGGCCGATAACAACGCGCACCAGGCTGATTACGCTGGAGGCGACGAGAAAATAGATTGTAATCTTCAGCATCAAAGCCATATGCGTCTCAGCAGTTTCTCGTACGCCCCCTTGATCAGCTCCCCTGCATAACGGGAGTGGGTGGTCCGCGCGTCGAGCCAGTGAACGACCAGGTGATCGTCCGTCAGGTCCAGGGTTATGGTACCCGGCGTGAGGGTAATGGAGCTGGTCAGCGCAACCCGGGCTATATCGGTTTTGAGTTTGGTCCGGAAATGAACGATTCCGGGGTTGATCTTTCCCCGAAGGATCTGCCAGAGCACCTGGAAGCTGGCCACATACATGTTGAAGATCAGGACCACCAGATAGACAATAAAGAAGTGCGGCCGCGGAAGATGGGCCCTGCGGGCTGCCTCGGTCTCATCCACAAAGATGGAATAGGTAAACCAGGCTACAACAAGGCTGGAAACAAGTCCCGCGACCATGGAGCCCGTGTCGAGGGACCAGGTAAAAAGCATCCACCCCGCAAAAAGGGACAGAAAGGTTATGAGGAACCTGACCAGAGCCCAGCGGGTTTCGAGTTTCATTCCTCTTCCTTGCGCCTGAACGCGGCGATGACCTCCTCAGGGGACGAGGCGGTATGAAGCTCCTGACAGAAAGCCGGATCATGGAGGTAGCGCGCCAGCCTGCTCAGTATCTGGAGATGACGGGAATGGGCACCCTCCGGCCCTGCCAGCAGAAAAAAGAGGGATACCGGCTGATTGTCAACTGCATCGAATTTTGCACCTTCGTTTTTGCGCCCGAAAGCGACATGCATCTCCTTTACCTGGGACGAGAGGCAGTGGGGAATGGCGATGCCGCTCCCGATTCCGGTGCTGGTCATCTTTTCCCGTTTCAGCAGCTCCTTGTAGAGCTTGTCCGGGTTCTCCACATCCCCGCAACGAGCCAGAATGGAGCTGAGCTCCCGCAGAATATCGGGTTTCTTTTTCGCCGAAAGCTCCAGTTCAATACAGGCAGGATTCAGCAGCTCGCTTATATTTATTGCCATTACTCCTCCTCTGCCAGTCCTGCGGCCCAGTCGACCGGGACGGTAAACAGTATCCCTGTTCCGGGATCATTCAGATCGCCGCAGACTTCTGTCAGCAGCTTGTGAAGTCTGGGAATAAGACTTTCGTCCCGGATAACGGAAAAAATCGTCTTGTTGTAAGGCTTATTCCCCTTCATGAATTCCTTGAACCCGGCAAAGAGGGGAACCTCGTAGGTCAAAAAGCGGCCCATTCCTTCTGAATCGAGAATCGTACCGCCGGGTATACCCACCTCGGCATAGGCCTCCAGGGCCTGCTCCAGGAGTTCTTCGCGGTTCAAGACAAAAACCAGCAGTTTCATGAATACCGCCTTTCGTGAAAAATCACGCAGCACCAGAGTATCGGCACTTTTGCTTGAGGTCAAGATTTTAATCCCCAACTTCATGGAATGATCCCGTTTCGTATCCTATGTTACCGAAAAAAATCTCCCATTATATTACTGTATTTCTCATGAAAGCGAGGTTCCAGAATGAACTACATTGATATAAACGAGACCATCTACGCCATCACGGAAAAGTATCCCGAAACCGTCGATATCTTCGTCTCCCGGGGTTTTCCCCAAATGGCGGAATACTCCCAGCGCGCCGGGTACGGCAAGCTGGTCTCCCTGAAAACCGCCCTGGAGATGCGGAAAATCAATTCAGAACTCTTTACAGGCCTCCTGAACGAGGCAATAGCTGAGCTGCGGGACGGTGCTGATCTTACGCTGAGCGGAGCACAGCACAACAGCCAGGATGACTCAGTTACAATGACCGGACTCCTCCCCTGTCCGGTACGGATTCCCATCCTCGAGGAGTTCAATACCTTCAGCAGCTCCTACCGGAAGCAGCATAACAGGGCAATCAATGCTGAATTGAAAGCCGCCAGCGTGGGAACCCAGTGGGTGGAGGAACACATCGACAGCTCCACCTCCGTGGAATCCCTGCCGGATATCTTTATCTCCGCCGGCTTCGACCTCTTCTTCGACCGGCAGCGTATCGGTCGTCTCCGGGAGCAGAACGCCTTTACGGACCTGCTGGACTGGAAGGGCGAGAATCCGGCCTTCGCCGGGATGGACCTCAAGGATCCCGCAGGGGTCTACTCCATAATCGCCGCGGTCCCGGCGGTATTCCTGGTAAACACCCGGGAGCTTGCAGGACGCCCCGTACCGCGGAGCTGGAAGGAACTCCTCTGCGGCGACTTCGCCCAGTCCGTCTCCCTGCCGGTGGGGGATTTCGACCTTTTTAACGCCATTCTGCTTACCATCCGCAGCCGCTACGGCGATGCAGGGGTAAAGGAGCTCGGCCGCGTCATGCTCCAGGCCCTGCACCCCTCCCAGATGGTAAAGAGCGACCGCATGAAGAACGCCCGGCCTGCGGTCACCATTATGCCCTACTTCTTTACCAAAACCGTGCGGGAAGGCGGACCCATGCAGGCGGTCTGGCCAGAGGACGGAGCCATTGTAAGCCCCATCTTCATGCTCAGCAAGCGGGGAAAAGAGGAGGAACTGAAACCGGTGGTCGACTTCTTCGGATCGAAAAAGATCGGCGAGGTTCTGGCCCACCAGGGACTCTTCCCCTCCCTGAACCCCCGGGTGGATAACAGGCTGGCTGAAGGGACGCCCTTCATGTGGCTGGGCTGGGACTACATCAAATCCCACGACCTGAGCCGGGAGATCAGCGCCAGCGAAGAGATCTTCAAGCATACCAGCAGCCTGGTTGCCATG
>Ga0334900_1002308_pt1 | contig 17142 bp, 15 predicted proteins | sample GraSluR3_MG_2_FD_207231 | JGI IMG/M metagenome (GOLD analysis project Ga0334900, IMG submission 207231) | Sludge microbial communities from methane-producing bioreactor in Wageningen University, Netherlands - Granular Sludge_31_08-R3 | ecosystem: Engineered > Bioreactor > Anaerobic >...
CCTTTTCTTTTATTTTTACGCAAAGAGCCGGAAGAATCTTTTTGAAAAGATTCTTCCGGCTCTTTGCGGATATTCTCTTTTCCGGATTATCCGGGCTTGTCTTCAGCCCGGAGAGGATTTTCTGTTTCAGAGAAGAAAAAGCCCCCTCCGCCGAAGGAGGCTTTTTCTTCTGGGGCATACGGAGAAATTTTCAAGGCCTCTTTGTCCCTCTTTGTCTTTTCGGAAGAGCCTTTCCGCCGCCTCCATGTCCCCGGGGCTTTTTCCAGCACGTTTCCTGTTAGCTGCCAGGGAGAAACGGTGGGCCGGTATAGTCGATTATTTCCCCACGCAGAATTTGCTGAAAATCTCTTCCAAAAGAAGATCGTCCCATTCCTTTCCCAGAATCCGCTGAAGCGAGAGAAGACCTAGAGAGAGCGAGGAGGAGGCTGCATCTAATTCTTCGGATGCTTGAAGGGCTCTTCCGGCATCGTGAAGGTGCTCCATGCAGATGTCCATTTCTTCTAGCTGCCTTTCCGTGGCATACACGGATTGGGAAAGAGTATGTTCCCTGGCCACGCAGTCTACGATACGGTTTTTGATTTCCTCTATTCCCCGGCCCTGGAGTGAGCTTACCAGGAGAGGCGGAGAGCTCCAGAGACGGTGATTTTGAAAATCTGCAGGTAGATTTCCTAAACTTGGTTTTCGAAGATCCGATTTGGAGAGTACGGGAATACAGATCGCCCCGGAAAGGGACTCGAGGAGATCCAGAAGATAGGGATCTCCCGGGGTGGTTTCGCTTCCATCGAAGAGGGCAAGTATAATGTTGCAGGTACGTATTTTCTCCCGGGCGAGATGAACGCCGAGCTTTTCGATAACATCTTCAGTATGACGGAGCCCCGCCACGTCATGAAGAAAGCATGTCATGCCGCGATGTGCGAAGGAATCTGTCACTACGTCCCGGGTGGTTCCCGGAATGGAAGTGACGATGGCCCGATCTTTTCCCAAAAGGGCGTTGAAGAGGGAAGATTTTCCCACGTTGGGTTTGCCCGCCAAAACTACATGAATTCCCTTGTTCAGAAGAAAGCCCGAAAAAAGCCGTTCCCGAATATCTGCGGCTTCCTGTTGGAGTTCTGTCAGCCTTTGGAGGAGCTTTTTGTTGGAATCCCCGTAATATTCTTCTTCGGGAAAATCGAGAAGCACCTGGATTTCTCCGAGAAAGGAAAGAAGTTTTGCAAGGAGCGGCTCTATCTGCCCTTCGGTCTCTCCCTGCACTCCCCGGGAAGCGGCATACATTCCCTGGGGCGTTCGGGAGGTGATGACACCTAAAATTGCCTCCGCCTGAGGAAGAGAGATCTTACCGTTAAGAAAGGCTCGCCGGGTGAATTCCCCGGGGTCTGCCATGCGGATTCCCGAGAGGCGGAGGTTTTCGAGGATCACCTGGGCCGCACTGTATCCACCGTGAGCATGGATTTCCGCCACGTCTTCTCCGGTGTAGCTTCGAGGGGCAGGGAAGCGGACTCCCAAGACCTGATCCGCAATGTCTCCCCGAAGAGTGACAAAGTTCGCAAGCACCATGGTTCGGGGAGGAAAGTCGAGCTTTTCTCCTGCTTTGCGAGGTTGAAGATGCTTGTATAAAAGAGGGAAGGCGGAGCTTCCCGAAATGCGTATGATGGAAATTCCGCCTTCCCCCGAAGGAGTTGCCATGGCCGCAATGGTGTCGTTCATAGGGTGTCATCAGCTCCGGAATAAAGTTTCCGAACAGAGACGAGAATTCAGAAAAACTCTTGGGACTTAGAGAAGCTCCTTCATGGCCTTGCCGAGGCGGGAGCATCCTTCGTCGATCTGTTCGGGGGAAGCAAAAGTGTAACACATTCGGAACTGATGATCTCCCCCGTTTCCCATGGGATAGAAAGGCTGCCCTTTTACAAAGGCCACCTTCTTTTCGATAGCTTTCTCGAAGAGGGTGTTTACAGGAATTTCCGGTGTGGAAAGCCAGTAAAAGAATCCTCCCTCGGGAGTGACGTAGGAGACCTTGTCTTTGGGAAGATGGATCCGGAAAGCTTCTTCCATGGCATCCCGCTTTTTGTGGTAATGAGCGATAATCTTCGGAAGAAAAGAGTCCAGATATCCCCGTCGGCAGTATTCGTATACGAGAGCCTGGGTAACTACGCTGGAGCAGACATCTGTTCCCTGTTTGAAGACGGTCATTTTCCGGATAATGTCCGCGGGGCCCACGCACCAGGCGATTCTGGTTCCCGGGGCGAGGATTTTCGAAAAGCTCCCCGCATAGAGGGTTGCCTGATCTTTGTCCAGAGAGTAGAGCGAGGGGAGATGTTCTCCGTCGAAACGCACGTATCCGTAGGGATCGTCTTCGAGAATCGGCACTCCGTATCGTTCGGAAATCTCCAGAAGTCTTTTACGGCGTTCCAGAGAAAGGGTACATCCCAGGGGGTTGTGAAAGTTTACGATACAGTATATGTATCGAACCTTTCGTCCTTCTGCCTGGGCCTTTTCGATGAGTTCCGGGAGATCTTCCACCAGCATTCCCTTTTCGTCACAGGAAACGGGGAGGAAGTGGGCTCCGTGATTATGCATATTGAGGGTGGATCCCAGGAACGTGGGATTTTCTACGATAATCGCATCTCCCTCGTTGATGGTGGCCCAGTTGAGGAGATCAACTACCTGGGTGGAGCCTGTGGTGATGAGAATTTCCTCCATTTTCGGAGTTCTTCCGAGTCGGGGGGCAAGCCATGTGGCCAGAAATTCCTTGAGAGGAGCATATCCTTCGGTGGTGCCGTACTGGAGCACATCCCGGCCTTCTCGTCGAAGAATTTCGGAGCATGCATAAAACTCTTCCACCGGAAAGATTGCCGGATCAGGCATGCCTCCGGCAAAGGAAATCATGCCGGGTTGCCGGATGACGTGGAGTATCTCTCGAATGGGAGAAGGCTGCAAAGATAGGGATGCGTTGCTGAGACACTGTTCCCAAAGGCTCATATTTCGTTCCTCCTTAATAATGGCGGCTCCCCTGCATAGGCTCATCGTGGAAGAGAGAGTATGCGGGGAGCCGGGATATCATGTAGGGCGCGGCAAGTGCGTGAGAATTATTTCTGAGTGTCTTTGATGGCCAAAGCCAGGCGTTTGGAGCCCTCCACGAAATCTGCGGTTTCCGCGAAAGTATAGCAGGTACGGAGGTATTCGCTGCCTCCTCCGTTGGGGAAGAAGGATTCTCCGATGACGAAGGCTACTCCCCGCTCCACCGCTTTGTAGAAAACTTCTTTGGTATCCATGCCGGGAAGACGGAGCCAGTAGAAGAACCCTCCCTGAGGAATTGCGTATTCCGCGTTCTCCGGAAGGTATTCCTGGAATGCTTCTTTCATGCCGTCCCGTTTCTTCCGGTAGTGATCCAGAATTTTCGGAAGGAAGGAGTCCAGGAGTCCCAGTCGGCAGTATTCGTACACCAGAGCCTGGGAGACCACGCTGGTACAGAGATCGCTTCCCTGCTTGATCATGACCATCTTTTTGATGACATCCTCCGGAGCCACCACCCAGGCCACCCGGGTTCCGGGGGCGAGAATCTTGGAGAAGGAGCAGGCATAGAGGACGAGGCCGTCCTTATCCAGGGAGAAAATGGTGGGTTCGTGTTCTCCTTCGAACCGAAGATGTCCGTAGGGGTCATCCTCGAAGATGGGAATGCCGTACTTTTTTGCCACCTCCAGAAGCTGAATCCGCCGCTCCTTGGTGAGGGTGCTCCCGGAAGGATTCTGGAAGTTCACGATGGAGTAGATGAACTTGATTTTTTTCCCTTCCTTTTGGGCTTTCTCGATGATCTCCGGCATTTTGCTGACCATCATGCCCTCTTCGTCGCAGGGAACGGAAACAAAGGTGGCATTCCGGTTCCGAAGGGCATGGAGTGCTCCGGGATAGGAGGGAGCTTCGAGAAGTACCGCGTTTCCCGGATCGAGCATAACCGCCGCAAAAAGATCCATAACTTGCTGGGATCCCGTGGTGATAAGCATCTCTTCGGGTTTGGTCACTCTTCCCATTCGGGGGGCCATCCACTGGGCAAGAAAATCCTTGAGCGGCTCGTAGCCGTCGGTGGCTCCGTACTGAAGAACCGATTTTCCCTCTTTTTCGAGGATGGATGTGGCCTGAAGAAATTCCTTTACAGGAAAAACCTGAGGGTCCGGCATGCCTCCGGCGAAAGAGATCATGCCGGGTTTTTTTGTAAGCTTGAGAAGCTCCCTTATGGGGGAAGGCTTGAGAGCATTTCCTACCTGAGAGTAGAGACTGTTCCATGTTTCTGACACGAGAACCCCTCCTTGCAAAATATGGGTGTTTGCGTCATTATATCATTCAGAACAGCAGAGCATCAGAGGGAAACCCTTCTTTTCCTTATAGAGGGAATTTTGGAATATCCATGAGGGAGGGTTTGTGAAATGAATGCACAAGCCATGATGTGGCCGGGATATGAAAAAGTTTTTCCCCAGGACTTCCAAGAAAAGCAGAGACGTAAAAATCTTTTGGAGGGCAAAGCCCCTCTTTCCGGGCCGGAGGATATCTCTTTTGCCCGGGTGCTCCTTGCCAGGGATCCTTGGGAGCGTGGTCAGAAAGAGGAAAAAGAGAATCTTCATGTGGAGGAACGATCTTTTCCCGAAGCGGGGAAGGGGATTTTCCTTTATGAGTATCGCCGTTTTTTAGAGGAAACCGCTGAAACCCGGGAGGGAATCCTGCGATTTTGCGGAGAATGGTCCCTGCGCTTTGCCGAAGCGAGGCAAAGCTACTGATGGTTTTTGACTCTTCCGCAAAGGTCGTTTTCCGTCTCTTTTCCAAAATACTCATGCCCAAAATTCGTTTTGTAGCTTTTTCTCCAGAGCATTTTTCTGCCCTTCGCATTTTCAAGCTGACATGCGTTTCCCTGAAACGTTCCAGAAGCTCTGCCATATGGGCAAGGCTCGTGCCGCCATAATCTTCCCGGGTTCTGGAACAAACCAGCTTCCGGACTGTTTCAGGAATGGCGTTTGCGGGTTTCCGATACCGGTTTCCGTGGAACAGGGAAGCAATATCCTTCCGTGCAACTCGTGCTTACAGCCGAAAGACCTGTCCCGTGCTCACCACGAGCCGGGCCGTTTCCTCCTCCGCCGTCATTTCCCCCCTTACCGCCCTGTCCATAACCATCGCTTTTTTCGCTATCTGTACGCTCAAGAAAATACCTTTCCTCATTCCACTCTTCTGACATGGGGGATGACATTTTCCCTGTCCCGTCACAAAAATGCTTTGAACGGTTGACGAAAAGGTGTTCTTCCTCTAGCTTCATTACCGCAGGAGTCTTTCCTGCCACGGACGGGAAATTTTGGGAGGAGACGATGATTGTGGAAGAGAAATCGCTTCGCCTGCACCAGCAGATTCTTCACACGATATATGCCGCACGGAAACCTTTGGGGGCCAGTGCCCTTGCGGCAGCCCTGCAGGGGGAGGGGATATACGTAAGCTCCGCTACCGCAGGACGCCTTCTCGGGGAGCTGGAAGAGCAGAAATACCTGGTGCAGGTGAGCAATAAGGGGCGGGTGCTCTCGGAGCAGGGAAAGGCTTTTCTGGAAGATCTTGAAGAACAGGAGCATTTGCAGGGACTCGCGTTTCAGCTTCTCCAGGAAATCCGCCGGGGGAATTCCGAAGAGATGATAGGAGTGCTCGTGGCGCGCCGGGCCATCGAACGGGAAACCTGCCGGCTCGCGGCTGTCCACGCCACCGAACGGGAGGCCGAGGAAATTGTGACTTTTGCGGAAATCCTGGAGCAGGGAGAGAGCTTCTCCGAACGCCATGCGGCGGTGATGGATCACAAGTTTCACGAGGCCATAGCCGCTGCTTCAAGGAATGCGGTGCTTCTCGCGGCTCTCCGACTCATTCACCGAGGTCCGTCCTTCTGGCGCCCTCTGGCAAACGTCAGAAATGATGAGCGCTATTCTATCCGAGGAGATCATCTTGCCATCGCTCAGGCCGTGATGCGCCGGAATCCCGACCAGGCGGAACGGGCTCTGTTGGATCACTTGGATAAAATCATCGATGCTGCCAGGAATATGGACTACGAGATTTTTTGATCCGTGTAGTTTCCGAGGAACACGAAGGGTTTTTTGAAAAATTTCCTCGCTTTCCCATATATTGATCCCATGTCTGCATGAGCGGTTTCAGAAGTTTTTCTATCGAAATGAAAACGGTTTGGGAGACATTCCCCTCCAGGGGAAATTCGGTGTCCTTGGGAAAAGCCTTCCACCGGAGTCCACCATTTCTCATGCCGACGAAACATTTGAAGCCCTTCAAAAAAGATCTGCGCATCAGATTCCTCCTTTATAAAAAAGGGATTTTCCACTATGCTATAGGTGATAGAACAATTGCCGAAGGAGGCAGTTTATGAGAAGGAATCCGCTTTTCTCAAAATGTCACCGAAGAGCTCTTCTCATAGCTTGGGGATTTTTTGCGGCGGTGTTCTTTTTTATCGCCTTTTTCCCGCTTCATACCTGGGGAAGAGATCTTCCCGAGGTGCTTGCCCGGGGCGAACTCCTCCATCTTGGGCTTCCCTATGCGAATTTTATTTCCGGAGCGGGAGACGGTTTTTCCGTGGATCTCGTAAAAGGTTTTGCGGCGTTTCTCGAAGTGACGTATCGTTTCGTCCCTGCCACTAAAGATTCGATATTGCAGGATCTCCTGGGACGGGAGGTGTTTCTCGACGAATCCGGAGTTTCCTTGGGAGCCCCCGTGCCTGTTCGGGGCGATCTTATTGCCATGGGCTTTACCATACTTCCCTGGCGAGAAGAGATCCTTGCCTTCTCAAACCCCACTTTCATTTCCCAGGTATGGCTTCTCGCCAGGAGCGATATCTCTGCGGATCCCATAGCCCCTTCAGGCAACCTCGAAGAGGATATTCGAAGAACCCGGGAGAAAATGAGGGGGCTCGTGGTATTGGGCATGAATATGACCGGTATGGATCCCGCTCTCTACTGCCTGAAGGAATGCGGAGCCCGATTCGTCTATTTTGAGGGAAATCTTAACGATTTGGCTCCTGCCGTGCTTGCGGGAGAGGCGGATGCCACCCTCCTGGATGTACCGGATTCCCTGATGGCTCTTGCGAAATGGCCCGGCAAGGTCAAGGTCATCGGCCCGATTTCCACGTTCCAGTATATGGCGGGGGCTTTCCGAAAAGATTCTCCCGCATTGCTGAAGGCGTTTAACGAGTATCTGGATACGATCCGAGCCGAGGGAACCTACAAGGAACTTGTGGAACGTTATTATCCTGGAATGGCTCGCTGTTTCCCGGTTTTTTTCGAAAGACCCTAAGGCCGCAAAATCTTGCTTCGGAGGCTATCAGAACTTTTAACGTACCGTGCTGGTTTTGTTCGATAGGGGGCTGTTCCTTTGAAGGAAAACACTCATACTCCTTTAGGATATCGGGGGCATACGCTTCTGGTGGTTCTTGGATTAATCTCCCTTCTCATCGCTTTCCTTTTCGTCTCCTTCAGCCTGTACTCGGGGAGAAAATTGCAGGAGGCGGCGGCAGATCAATGGATGGGGGATGCGGTCAATCGAGCCCAGGTTTTGGGGTATTTTCTCGAGGAGCGGTGTTATGACCTCCAGGATTTGTGCCAGTCTTCGGAAGTCCAGGGTTTTTTCGCCAACAAGGCTCTGGGAATGAGCATGCAGTATGGGCTTCAGGAGAGTTTTCATCGAGTTCTCGCCCTCTTGCGACGTTATCAGAAGAGCCGAACCCTCGAGGGCAACCCCATATACGGAGATTTTTTCTTCCTCCGGGGAGAGGACTCCAACATCGTATATAGCAGCCATGGAGAAGCCTGGTCGAAGCCGGAAATACGAACACTTTTCTCCGAAGATCAAAACTGTACTCTGCGGCAGCTTTTCTTCGAAGAAAAGGGGGGCATGCTTTTTTCCATATCCAGTCCCATTTTTTTTAAATCCCAGGTAGCGGGATGGATTGTGGCATATATCGATACGGAGGTGCTCTTTCGGAATTTCCTCGGTTTCCGGGATTCTCGGGAGGGAAACTTTCTGGCCCTTTCGGAAGGGGAGACTTTCCTTTTTACGCCTCCTCATCTTCCCGAAGATCTCTTGAGAAACGCCCTGAATACCTCATCCCAAGGATTTTCCTCCTTTTCCCTTCCCGCAGGAATTCTGCCGAAAAGTGGCTCTCCCGCGAAGCAAGGATTTTTCGATTCCTCTCCCACCTTTATGGCCTCCCTTTCAGTACCGGTACCTAAAACGTCGTTTACCCTTCACTGGATCCGCCCGGATAAGAGTCTTTACGCATATTTTTCGAATCAGGTGATTATTGTGGTGGTAGGAGCTCTTACCCTTCTTGTCTGGTGGGGGCTTTTTCACGCGTTTTCGGCCAATCAGAAACACCTGGTTCTTCAGATTCGCCTTCGGGAACGAGAAGAGAGCGCAAAAGCTCTGGAAGAGGCAAAACGTCAGGCCGAGGAGGCAAATCGCATGAAAAGCGAGTTCGTGGCCAATGTAAGCCACGAGATACGCACTCCCATGAATTCCATTATAGGCATGACGGAACTCCTTCTGAGTACCCCTCTTTCAGAAGACCAGCAGGACTATGCCTTGATGGTACAGAAGAGCAGCGAAGAGCTTTTGGGGCTCATTAACGACATCCTGGATATATCGAAAATCGAAGCGGGTATGCTGGAGATGGAGGAGGCTCTCTTCGATATCCCCGAGGTGCTGGAAACGGTGCAAAGCATCTGCCACCCCCTGGCATTGCAAAAAGGACTGAATTTTTTCTGCTCTCTGGATCCGGGAATTTCCGGATTCTACCGGGGAGATTCGTATCGCCTTCGGCAGGTGCTTCTAAACCTGCTGAGCAATGCCATCAAGTTCACCTCCCAAGGAGAGATACGTCTCGAGGTGCGGGTTCTCTCTTCTCGAGAGGACGCGCAGGTGCTCGAATTTCAGGTACACGATACGGGAATGGGAATTTCCGAGCAGAAACAGCGGCATATCTTTTCACCGTTTCAGCAGGGGGACGGAACCATATCCCGAAAATATGGAGGTACCGGCCTGGGGCTCGCCATCTCCCGGGAACTGGTGCGTATCATGGGGGGGGATCTCTGGGTTCGAAGCACTCTTGGAAAGGGATCCATCTTCGGATTTTCCTGTTTTTTTACAAGGATCTACGCCACTGAAAAGGTCATGGAGGAAAAGAGGCGCCAGATTTCCGAAAAACTGTCAGCGAAGGTTCTCCCTCTTCCCCCGGCAGATCGAGCCTGGCAGGTACTTCTGGTGGAAGATAACCTCTTCAATCAAAAGCTTGTCCTGAAACTCCTGGAAGGCTGGGGAATTCTCGGGGACTGTGCGCAAAACGGCTTGGAAGCATTGAAAATGACCGAGCGTAAAAAATACGATCTCGTACTCATGGACGTACAGATGCCCGAAATGGATGGTCTTCAGGCAACGCGAAAAATCAGGGAACGAGAAAAGTCTCGGGGGCTTCCGCACCTTCCCATTCTTGCCATGACTGCCAACGCCTATGCGGAAGACAGAGAGAAGTGCCTTGCTGCGGGAATGGACGGTTACGTGGCGAAGCCTTTGAAGAAGGATGCCTTTCATGACGTTCTTGCGCGGTTTTTTACCCTTGAGGCAGACCGATTGCAGTGAATGCGGAGATGGGAGAAACCCGGGGGCTGAGGACAGGGAAAGGCGGTGTGCTGTGGAAAAACTCTTTTTCAGAGATTTTCTTGCCCGGGAATACGATCTTTCTCCGGAGGCGGTGGAGGAGCTTCTCCAAGATGCCCGAAGCACTCTGATGAACCTTTTGAGAGATATGAAAAGCGCTGCGGCAGTGAAAGACTGGGAAAATCTATCCCGAAATGCTCATCAGCTGAAGGGAATTCTTGGCTATTTGGGTTTGAGGGATCTTCAGGATCTCGCGCGGAGCCTTGAAAAAATTGCAGCAGACGGAGAAGAAGCCAGCGCCTCCTACTGGAAGGATATCCTGCTTCCGGGGCTTCGGGATTTTCTGGATCAAATGGATATCTCCTGATGTCTCGGTGAGGAATCTCTTCGAGAGCGGATTCTCCCTTTCGATTTGCACGGCGGATTTGGGTGGCGGAACGAATTTTCCCGGCGGAGCATAGGGTAACGGTGTTACATTCGCATGATGTTTTGCGAAGCATGGCCTCGACTTTTTAGTCCGGGTCCAGGGAGGGCATATAAAAAAGCCTTTCCCATTCTGGAGGTGAATAGGTGACTCCTTTTATCGTTTTTCTTCTGGTGGGGGACATTCTCGCCAATGCGGGAGCCCACGTGCTCATCAAGGAAGGCATGTCCCGGCACGGGGTGGAAGCTTCTAAAAACATGAAAGATGCTTTGGTACGCATCCTTCTGAATCCCTTTGCCATGGGAGGCATTCTTGCCTACGGGCTTTCCTTTCTCTTCTATGCGGCACTCCTTTCGAAGGTGGATCTTTCCTTCGCATACCCTTTCTGCATTGGTGCGGCCTTTCTTCTCGTTCTTGCGGGATCCATGCTTTTTTTTGGAGAACGCCTCAACCGCTGGCGCCTGGGAGGAATTATGGCCATCTTTCTCGGCATCCTCGTCATGACCCTGGATGTATAAAATTTAAGAATTCCCGAAGTGTCGGCGATATTCTCGAAAGACCGGCATACACGCCGATTGGCATGATTTCGAAGCACGAAGGAGGGAACCCTCATGCAGCAAGCGAGATATGTGATCCGTGGAGGAGAGGTCTATCTCCCGGAGGAGGAGAAGCTCCGTCCCGTTTCGGTGGCGGTGGCCAAGGGAAAAATCCAGGAAATAGGCGCCTGTTCCTTTTCGGAAGGCTGGAATGAGATAGATGCTTCGGGGTGTATCGTGAGCCCGGGATTTATCGACAGCCACATGCACGACGAACAAGTTGCGGATCCTCACACCATAGAGAAGGCTCTTCTGCTCCAGGGTGTAACCACTGCCATAGCGGGGAATTGCGGTGCGGGGCCTCTCTTTGAGGATATCGCCCCCTATCGAAAAAACCCCTGGCTTAACCTGGGCTATCTTACGGGACATACCACGCTTCGAGAGAAGGTGGGAGTGGAAGACCGCTACCGCGCTGCCACGGAAGAGGAAATTCACTCCATGAAGATTCTTCTGGAGGAAGAGCTTCGCAAGGGATCTCTGGGGCTTTCCTTCGGCCTGGAGTATATGCCTCGGACGAGCCCGGAGGAAATTCATGGCCTCGCTTCGGTGGTGAAAGGATATCCCAGACGCTGGATCGCCGTACATATCCGCTACGATGGTCCCCGATGCCTGGAAGGAGTACGGGAGACCGTGGATATCGCCAAAAAGCATGGGCTCCGGGTGCAGATATCCCACTTCGGAAGCATGAACGCCTTTGGCAACTGCCAGGCTTCCCTGGATCTTCTCGAAGATGCCTGGAAAGAGGGAGTGGATATCACCCTGGATTGCTATCCCTATGCGGCCTTTTGTACCCGCATAGGTTCCGCGGTTTTTGATCCGGGCTTCGAGGAGCGATGGAGCGGCAAGGGATTGGAATCCATCGAGGCGGGATCCGGAAAATACAAGGGACAAAGACTTACTCCTGAAAGTTATCGGGATTTACGGGAAAACTATCCCCGGGATCTTGGTATTGCCCACGTGTTGAACGAGGCGGAAGTTCGGAACTGCCTCGTGCATCCTCGATGCGCGGTGGCTTCCGATGGAGTTCTTTTTGAAGGTCAGGGGCACCCCCGGGCGGCGGGAACCTTTCCGCGGGCTTTACGCTGGCTTCGGGAGGGGGGGCTCTCCTGGGAGGAAGCGCTGCGTCACGTTACCTCTCTGCCGGCGGATATGATATGGTCCGATGGTGGCCGTCTCAAAGCCGGAGGACCGGGGGATCTCGTGATCTTCGATCCCCGAACGCTTGAAGATACTGCCACCTTCGAAAACCAGCTTTCTCCTCCCCGGGGAATCCACTGGGTTTTTGTAAACGGCGAGTTGGCGGTACGCAATGGGGAGATTCTCGAAATTCCCAGAGGACGGTTTTTGCGCCGTTTCGACCAGGTGCTGGCATAACGCTTTCTGCATGGGGATTTTCCGAGGAACGGGGCATTTTTCGACGGAGGGGGAAGAACGATGACAACACATTACGATGAACTCTGGAGCAAGGTGGAAAGGGCTATCGAAAGTCACTGGAAAGAAGCGAACGAGATCAGCGATTTTATGGCGGCGCACCCGGAATTGGGAGATCAGGAGTACGAGGCAAGCGCCAGGCATGCGGCCTTTCTCGAGGCCCGGGGATACGAGGTGGAAAAACCTTTCTGCGGTAAGGAAACCGCCTATCGGGGGGTCGCGGGGAGCTCGGAGAAGCCTCGGGTGGTTCTTCTGGCGGAGTACGATGCGCTGCCTGAAATCGGGCATGCCTGCGGTCATAACGTCCATGGCGTCATGAGCCTTCTCGCCGCTGCGGGACTTAGGGAGATCGCGAACGAGCTTCCATGCCGTATCGAAGTGGTGGGAACCCCCGCAGAGGAAACCAACGGAGCCAAGGTCTCCATGGCGGAGGAGGGGATTTTCGACGGGGCGGATCTGGCCATCATGATCCATACCGGGGCGGGAAGGAACTTTGTGGATTATTCCTGTCTTGCCATGGATGCGCTGGAGTTTACCTTTTCCGGGAAAACCGCTCATGCTGCGGCCTCTCCCTGGGAAGGACGGAACGCTCTCAACGGAGTACAGCTTTTCTTCCACGCGGTGGACATGCTGCGTCAACATGTCTATCCCGATGTGCGGATTCATGGCATAGTAGTGGATGGAGGCAATGCGGCGAACATCGTTCCCGATAGAGGGGTGTGCCGCTTCTATTTTCGGGCTCCCGAACGGGAGTATCTTAACGAACTTGTTAAGAAAATATATAATTGTGCGCGAGGCGCGGCTCTCGCCACGGAGACCGAAGTCTCCTGGCAAAAATACGAAATTAGTTTTGACAATCTTCCTAAAAACCTTCCAGCCCGGGCTCTTCTTGAAGAAATTTACCGGGAAGAGGGCATTACGCTCACCACACCTCCGAAATTCTGCGGTTCTTCGGATGTGGGCAATGTAGGGCATCGCTGCCCCGCCCTCCAGCCCGTGCTGGGTGTGGTGGACGAGGCTATTGCAGCCCACACTCGGGAATATGCCGCCTTCTGCGGAGCCACCCAAGAAGCCCACGAATCCATACGGAAAGGAGCCCGAATTCTCGCCAAGGCATTGCTTCGGGTTATCCTCGACGAACCTCTCCGCAGGGAGATCCGCAAAGCCTTCGAAACATCGGGAAACTGAGAGGAGCAAAGAAAAGCGGCGATCTTCGTAAGCTTTCGGATAGAATCGAAAGCGCACGAAGACCGCCGGGAAGCGTGGATATCCCTCAAAAACTTCATGTAGGTCTTGAGCTCCGAAGAAGCGCGAAGCGGATCCGAACTTTTTACAAAGTCCCCTCCTCCGGGAGCGGGGCTTTTTTCGTGGTTCTTCTTCCAAAAAGGAAAGCCTCCCCGGAATAAATTCCCAGGGCTATCCAAATGAGGGAAAAGGTCACCAGATCACCGGGTTTCATGCTTTCTCCGAAGAAAAAGAGCCCCAGGAGGAAGGAAAGGGTGGGAGAAAGGTACTGGAGAATTCCCACCGTGGTGAGCCGAAGCCGTTTCGCTCCGTAGGCGAAGGTCATAAGGGGAACAGAAGTGACCACGCCGCATCCGATCAAAAGGAGATCCAGCCGGAGATTCTGATGGCCAAAACCCAGGGTTCCGGAAAAAAACAGATAGCCCAGATATATCAGGGCGGGCAGAACAAGAAGAACGGTTTCCACGAAAAGTCCCGGAAGGGGGCGTACTTCGGCCTTTTTCCGCAGCAGGCCGTAAAGGGCAAAGGTTCCTCCAATTCCGAGGGCCACCAGGGGAAAGGTTCCTTGGAGAAAAATTTGATAGAGTACGCCGATTCCGGCGAGAACAATTGCCAGAACCTGTACCTTTCGAAGTTTCTCCTGGAGAAAGAGAATGCCCAGAAGTGCGTTTATCAGAGGATTGATGAAGTAGCCCAGGCTTGCGTCAAGCACATGCCCCGAATTTACCGCCCAAATGTAAAGAAGCCAGTTGCAGGCTATGGTGGCGCTGCTTGCCAGGAGAAGAGGGAGAGTTGTTCTCGATTCCAGGCAGGAACGGACTTCTTTCCATCGCCCCTGGAGGGTGAGGAGAAGGGTGAGAACTCCCACGGACCAGACAATGCGGTGTCCGAGAATCTCCGGAGGAGATACGGAAGCGATGGCGTGCCAGTAAATGGGCATGATGCCCCAGAAGATAAAGGTTCCTGCTCCCGCGAGAACTCCCTTGATCTGTTCTCGGGGTGAAATTTGGAGGGGGGAATGGGGATGATTTCTTTGTGCGTTCATAAAAGATCTCCTTGGGGATTCCTCATTTTAAGAGAGAAAAAGTGCTTTGAAGCATTATCGCATTTCCGGAGGGTTTTTCTGGATGGAAAAAAAAGCGTCCACCACTTGGGGATCGAATTGAGTTTCTCTGCCCAGAAGAATTTCCCTCCGGGCAATGTCCTCCGAAAGAGCCTGGCGGTAGGAGCGGCTGCTTGTCATGGCATCCCAGGCATCGGCCACGGAAAGAATGCGGGATATGAGAGGTATGTCGTTTCCCTGGAGGCAATTCGGATAGCCTCTTCCGTCCCAGCGTTCGTGGTGATGCAGCACGAACGGGGCTATTCCCTCGAGGCGCTCCGCCTTGGTGAGCATGGTATATCCCAGGGCGGGATGCTCCTGAATGACAGCGTACTCCTCCGGAGAGAGCGAAGAGGGTTTATTGAGAATTTCCTTGGGAATAAGGATTTTGCCGATGTCGTGCACCAACCCTGCCCAATAGGTTTTCTGGACGTCCTTTTCCGGAAGATTCAGTGCCCGAGCGATGCGGCCTCCCAGAAAGGCCACGGATTCCGAATGCCCCTGGGTGTAGGCATCGTGAGTTTCGAGAATTCCCGTGATGGTCATGAGAAGTTCTTTCTGGAAAAGTTCCTGCGATTTGATGAAGCTGTCTAGGCCGAGGAAGGCGGCAAGGCCGTTTCCCAGGGCTTCGGTGATGTACAGGGATTCCTGGGAGAATTCGCTGTGCCGGGATCCTTCGGGAATGCTCAAAATCAGCTCTCCCGCACATTGGGTGCCGAAAAAGAGGGGTTTCACCAGGGTTTCCCGGGAAGAGGGAATGGCATCGAAAATCTTTGTCCGGATCTCGGCGTTCAGGGAAGAGGGTAGCGTGTCCGCGTAATGTCTCTTCCGGAGGGTTCCGAAGGAAGCCCCTCCATCCCTCGAATGAGGAAAGAGGATGACACGATCTAACGGAGCATATCCCGAGGAGCTGTGTATGGCACGGAAATGGCAGATTCCCTCTTCGATCTGTGTGATGGCCCCGTACTCCGCCTCGGGCACCAGGGAGATGGCGTTCTTCAGCGCCGTGGAAAACAGGGTGCCCGATTTGGAGGCAATGACCTCGGTGAGCTCCAGAGTGCTCTCCAGAACCTTGTTCAACCGCTGGGTGACGTCATGCTTTCCTCGGAGGGCCCGTTCCTGTTTGAGAAAGGCATCCCGTACCTGAAGAGCCATGGTATCGAACCCTTGGGAAAGCTGTTGGACTTCCAATATTTCCGAAAAGGGCTTTTCTTTCAAGAACATTTCCTTTAGATTCGCATGTTCCGCATGTTCCGAAAGGAGCTGCATTCTGAAAAGCAAATCCTCCACGGGCTTCTTTATGGCAAGGGCAAGTTTTTTGCCCCGGAGGGAAAAAAGGGTTCCCGCCAGGAGGAGGGCTCCCGAAAGAGTTGCAAGAGCTATATGGAAGAGCTTTTGAATCCAGAGAACGTCAAGATGAAGGTGAACAATCCACATTCCCGTAAAATGACGATCCCCCTGGGCGGGGATGTCGGAGTTTTTCCAGAGAAAAAAGATTTCCCGGGTGAGAAAATCCTTTCGCAGGGGAAGGAATCCTTCTTCTCTTTCCAGGAGGGGTTGAATAAAGGCGGTCTGTGTATTTTCCAGGGGAGGGGTTCCCTCGCTTCCCGGAAGGAGCGTAGGGTAATGGTAAAGAGCCACGTGTCGTACCAGAGGCAGGGTTTTCAAAATACCCAGAGCTTCCGTCATAAGGCAATCCTCCGCGGAGAGGCTTGCCTCCAGAAAAGAGCCGTCTTTTTGTTTGAGATAGGCATACCGGGTGAGCCTCGCTTCGGCGGTGGAGGGAATGGGTTCCGCCACGACGGTTTTTCCTGCTCCCAGGGAGAGGAGCCTTTTCCAGAATCGGGGATATCGAGAGAGATCCAGTCCCAAATCCTGGGGAAAGGTGCTCTCCGTTATCACTCCCTCCGGAGAAACTCGGTACAGGTGAAGATCTTTTCCCGCAAGAGACATGAAAACCTCCGGAGGAAAGGTTTCGATTCCCCGGTGGAGAAGCTCCTCGAAGGAAATGTCCCGAGAGGTTTCCCGGATCTGCGAGGTTTTCCGGAGAAACGAGAGAAGAAAGGAGTTCTGGTTTTCCTGCATTTCCATGGAATATTCGTTATGATAGCCGAGGATTCCCGAAACTTGAGAGAGCATGGTCTTTTCCAGAAACGAAGAGAGGCCGATTTGCCCCACCATGTGGAAGAGGGCTATCACAGCTAGAGAAACCCCGGTAAGCATAAGGGTAAGTACCATGTATTTGCGCTGGATCACCTTCTGAAGTTCGGTCTGCTTTCTCAAGAGAGAGTGGTCTCCTTATCCAAAAAATACGATTTTTCTGGCATAATCTTGAAAAATTCGAAACATCAAAGCACATCTTTTGGCCGGGGCTTTCTTTTTGGGAAAAACGAAAAAATACCCGTATTCCCGCAGATAAAGAGGTTTTTGATGTGAAAAAGGGCGATGTAAGGGGAGGGAAAAGAATGCCTTGGCAACTGATCCAAGCTCGCTTTATTTCGGCTGTACGATCTTGAGAATCTGAAATATCATGATACAAGAAAAAAAGAGCTTGATTTGTCAAATCAAGTGCAACGCTCTTGGCCATCCCGGTGAAGTATGTCTGAAAAAGCTTCCAGAGGAGTTTTCCAGCCAAGACACTTTCGCGGTCTATCATTAAGGAGGCGGACAGCTGT
>Ga0334900_1002311_pt1 | contig 17130 bp, 15 predicted proteins | sample GraSluR3_MG_2_FD_207231 | JGI IMG/M metagenome (GOLD analysis project Ga0334900, IMG submission 207231) | Sludge microbial communities from methane-producing bioreactor in Wageningen University, Netherlands - Granular Sludge_31_08-R3 | ecosystem: Engineered > Bioreactor > Anaerobic >...
GAAATGGGCCTTTTTTTCCTGCCCGACAACCAAGCCGTTTTCAGTCGCACCATCTTTGGAGCCCAACTCCCCCCGTTCTTTGCCGAGGAGACTTCAACGAGGACCCTCCGCTCGATTTAGGTATAAAAAACACGCTCTCTTCGCTTTTCTGGATGAAGCAGCCGCGGAACACCCGCGCCGTACGGCCATCATATTCCGCAATTACAGGCTTAACTACAGAAAACTCAATGAGCTTGTGGAGATTGTTGCCGCAAATCTGCGCGCGCAAGGTCTGAGAGACGGAGACCGTGTTTCCATAATGCTGCCCAACCTGCCTCAGACGGTTATTGCCTTCTGGGCTGTACTCAAAGCAGGCGGCGTGGTGGTGATGACCAATCCGTTGTATATGGAAAAAGAACTGGTGCACCAGATACATGATTCCGGTGCCCGTTTCATGATCACACTGGATCTGGTCTGGCCGAAAATCAGTGAGCTTCGCGACAAACTGGGCATTGAGAAAATTTTTGTCACTAAAATTTCCGAAGCACTCCGCTTCCCGCTTAATATTCTTTACGATTTCAAATCACGTCGCGAGGGCACAGCAAAACAGGTTCCGTTTGACAACGAAACCCTGCTGCCGTGGAAAGTTCTTCTGAAAGGCAAAGAACGCTTCTGCACCCGGATCGATGACCCTGCCGAACGTCTGGCCCTTCTGCAATACACGGGCGGAACAACCGGCATCGCCAAAGGGGTCATGCTCACACACCACAATATCAGCGTCAACGTGCAGCAGTGCTGTGCCATGCTGCAGGAGCTGGTACACCAGAAACATACTTTCATGGGGCTGCTGCCGTATTTTCATGTATACGGGCTCACAACCTGCCTCATTTTTCCCACTTCTCTGGCGGCCACTATCATTCCCTTCCCCCGATATGTCCCCAAAGATGTTCTTGATGGCATAGCCAAACACAAACCCACCATTTTTCCGGGTGCTCCTTCTGTCTACATTTCACTTATGCAGCAGAAAGATGTTTCAAAATATGATCTGACATCCATTGATTACTGCATTGCCGGTTCCGCTCCCATGCCTGTGGAACAGATGAAGCGGTTTAAAAAACTTACCGGTGCGGCCATCATCGAAGGCTTCGGACTTACAGAGGCATCGCCCATTACACATCTCAACCCCATACGCGGTCTCAATAAGCCGGGCTCCATCGGCGTTCCTTTTCCGGATACCGAAGCCCGCATTGTGGATATGGAAGTCGGTTCAGTGCCGCTGCCCCCCGGTAAAATCGGGGAGCTGATCATCAAAGGACCGCAGGTCATGCAAGGCTACTGGAACCGTCCGGACGAGACAGCAGGTACGCTCCGCAACGGCTGGCTGTACACCGGTGACATTGCCACCATGGACGAAGACGGCTATTTCTTTATTGTAGACCGCAAAAAAGATATGTTTATTGTGGGAGGCTACAATGTTTATCCCAGAGAGATCGACGAGGTGCTTTACGAGCATCCCAAGGTCAAGGAAGCCGTCAGTGTGGGTGTGCCCCACGCCACCCGCGGTGAAATAATCAAAGCCTACGTGGTACCCAAGTCAGGAGAAACCCTGACAAAGAACGAAGTAATAAGCCACTGCAGGGCTAAACTGGCCAACTACAAAGTGCCGCGGCAGGTCGAATTCAGAGAGGAATTGCCCAAGACGATTGTGGGCAAGGTGCTGCGCCGCGCTTTGCGCGCCGAGGAAGAAGAAAAGCTTCGGAAAAAGAAAAACACAAAAAGTGATGATCAATGAAACTGCTTCTTCAACGTGTAAATCAGGCCAGTGTTACTGTTGATAACGAGGTGATCGGCGAAATCCAGTGCGGCCTGCTGGTTCTTGCGGGCTTCGGAGTACAGGATCACCCCGCCCTGCCCGAAACGGACATGTGGAGTGCACTGATCCGTAAGATGCTTGACTTGCGCATCTTTCCTGACGGGCAAGGCAAAATGAACCTCGGTCTGCGTGACTATGGCGGCGAGTTGCTTCTGGTGCCGCAATTCACGCTATATGCCGATTGCCGCAAAGGCAAAAGGCCGTCCTTTACCGATGCAGCGCCTCCTGACGTGGCACAAAAACTTTTTGACCGGCTGGTGTGCGATGCGCAGGCCCTGCTGCAAAAAAAAGTAAGCACCGGTCGGTTTGGTGCGGAAATGTATGTGCAGCTTACCAACTGGGGGCCGGTAACCATCGAACTTTGCGGAAACGCCTCCGGGGGACAGAACAGCCATGCCCGACAGCAGCTCCATCCTGATCGTCGATGATTCGCGTTCTGTCCGCAATGCGCTGGCTTCGCTGCTCAGAAAGAGCCATGCCATAGAACAGGCGGAAAACGGGGAACAGGCGCTTGCGTCCTATGCGCGCAACCGCCCCGATATCATCCTGCTGGATCTGAACATGCCCGGCATGAACGGTCTGGAAGTGCTGCGCACCATCCGCGAAGGCTTCGGTGATGATGAAACATACATTCTCATTCTCACTGCCGACGACAGTTCGGGCACCAAAACCCGCGGCCTCAGCCTGGGTGCCAACGACTTTCTTTCCAAACCATTCGATATCGCAGAACTGAGGGCAAGGGTGGGCGTGGCCGAGCGCCAGCGAAAGCTTACCCGCCAGCTCGTTGATTACGCCCGTCGCATTCAGAATGAGATAGACCTTGTGGCTTCTCTGCAAAGTAAACTCCTGCCCACTGCAACGCCCTACCTGCAGGGAATTCATATTGAAAGTCTGTACGAGCCATCCGGTGAAGCCAGCGGTGACTACTATGACTTTTTCCCGGTGCAGGAAGGCAGAAAAATCCGGACGGTGGTGGCCGATGTGTCCGGTCACGGCGCCCGCGCAGCATTTATCATGAGCATAGTACGCACTGTGTTCCGCATCACACAGTCGCGCTATATGCCGCTTGATGAAACCGTGGCCCTGCTGGAGAATCATCTGATGGATGCCATAGGGGACGAAGAGGACTTTGTCACTGTATTCACTGCCGATGTGGATTTCACGGATGAACGGCTTGACTACATCAACGCCGGTCATTGCCCCGGCATCCTCCGCCAGCCTTCGCAAGAGCCTCAGCTGCTCACAGGATCAATGCCCCTGCTGGGCTTTCTCAAGGCACCGGTAAAAATGCGCAGCATTCCTTTTACAAAAGGAAGCGGGCTGCTGCTTTTCACGGACGGTTTCTATGACTGGAAAAAGCAGGACGGTACGCTTTTTTCTCTGGAAGATTTCATAGCCGCGGCTACCGGCTGTCTGGGACGCGACGAGCATGTGCTGAAAAAAATCACCACCACACTGGAAGAAGCCGGCGGCGGAATGCCGGCTTACAGAGATGATCTTACGGCATTGTGGATTTTTAATGAAACAACAGCCAGTTAAATTTACTTTTTGCACCCGCGCCGAGGCGCAGGCATGCCGCGCACTTGTAAAAGGCATAGTGCAGGTTGTCTCGCAGTGGATAGTCAGACAACAGCTGCTAGACGACCTTGATCTGCTGCTGACTGAAGCCTGCGCCAATGCTGTGCGCCATGCTTATCCGCCGGACAGCCCCGGGTGCGTTGAAATTGCCGTCAAACTGCTGCCGGGCAAGGCTGTGGTCTGCTCCATATCAGACTGGGGCGAAGGCTTCAGGCAATGTCCTCTGGACCTGCAGAAACCCATTCCGCTCTGCCCACCTGAAGCCGAAAGCGGCAGAGGACTTTATATTATTTCCAATCTGGTGGATAAATTTGCTATTCTGCAGAAAGACAACAAAAATACCCTGCGGGTAACAATCAACTTAGGGAGTGAAGCATGGGCGGCCTCAGCGTAGAGCAACAGGGAGATATTCTGCATCTCGGTGTTGACGGGGAACTGACGCAGCAGGTGGTGCCAGCCATCAGAAAACAGTGCGACAAGCTGCTTGAAATCGGCGTATTCACGCACCTTGTCGTAGATCTGTCAGGAGTCCCTTTTATTGACAGTTCCGGCATCGGCCTGCTTGTTTCCATAAACAGCCGGCTAAAAGGCGGCGGCAAGCATATGCTTTTGTACCGTCCGTCCGATCAGGCGGTAAAGACTCTTGATCTTGTGCAGCTGCTTGATTTTTTCACCATCATACATACCGAAGACGAACTGCTGACGGTGGTGGGCTCATAGGACAGACGACATGCCGCCGGAATGACGGCCGGCAATGAACATCTCAGGCCGGAAGGAGTGCCCATGCCGTGGTACTTAGAGCATCATTTTGATCCTGATTTCGACCACATGCATTTGAAACCCCGGGAAACGGAGTCGGGCAAGGTGGACCACTACAATCTGGGGTACGCCCAGAATGTGGTGCATGGACAGCTGCTGGCAGAATTGAAAGAGGTTTCGCAGGAAGAGACCGCCGGACTGGACAGCAGATATGTCTATGAAAAGCCGGTACTGCCCTGCGGTCCAAACTGTGCAATTGACCCTGCCAACAGCCATGCCATCGTCGCCGCCGCCAACGGATACGTTTTTTATAACGAAGGGCTGATAACCGTAAAAAAGATGCTTAATGTCCGCCGCGATGTGGACTTTCACACCGGAAATGTCGTTTTTGTCAACGATATCGCAGTACATGGCAGCGTGCGCACCGGATTTGAAGTGCATGGCAACAATGTACTGGTCAAAGGGGTTATCGAAGGTGCCAGAATACATGCCCGCGGCGCTCTTGCCAGCGAAACCGGCGTCAAAGGGCAGAAAAGCGCGCAGTTGTATGCTGCCAAAGCCATCCGGCTTCCTTTTTGTGAAAATGCCCAGCTGCGCACGCACGGCAATGTCATGATTGACACATCATGCCTGCACACTGATGTATATGTGTCGGGCAGTCTTGTGGTAAAAGAGCGTCTTCAGGGCGGCACCGTATACACCTCCGGCCTCGTCTATGTTATGGAGCAGCTGGGCGGCGGTCAGGGAACGCCTACACAGTTTGTTATGGGCTACGACCCGTTCCTGTTCAGCAAACTGCGAGATGTGGAAGCAAGCATCAAGAACCTGAAAAGTAAAGTCGATTCACTGGAAACGCTGTGCGCCAAAAGCCCGGAACACCGGACAGAATTTTCGCCGCTTAAGAATGAAGCCAGCAGAAAATTGCAGGCCATGCACCGCATCCGCACGGAAATTTGGGAAAAATTTGACGCACAGGACGTGCCGCCCGGCTGCAGAATACTGGTTCCGGGAAAAGTGCGCCCCGGCGTTGAAATCAGCATCGGCAGAGCATTTCTGAAGGTAAATGACTATCTGGAAGATGTTCGTTTCTGCCTTGAAAATGAAGAAATTGTAATTCACTCACCTGCTGTGGATAAGTAACTTAACACGGAATTAGTGCGAAGATTATGGATATAGGAACAATTATCGGCATTGTCGGTGCTATCGGGCTCATCATCGGTGCCATCGTGATGGGCAGCGGCCTCGGCGGATTTATAGACATACCTTCGGTTGCCGTTGTTGTGGGTGGAACTATCGCCGTTGCATTCGTCATGTTCCCTATCAAAACGGTGCTCAGTTCCATCAAAGTGGCCATGAAGTGCTTTTTTGCCAAGGCGCCTGATCCTGTCGAATCCATTCAGCAGATCATCAGTCTGGCCGAAAAAGCCCGCAAAGAAAGTCTGGTCGCTCTGGAAAAAGTTTCTGTGGACGATCCGTATCTCAAACGCGGCGTACAACTGGTGGCCGACGGAACGGAAGAATCGCTGGTCAGGTCTGTCATGGAGATAGACATCAGCATTATGAAACAGCGTCACAGACGCGGGCAGGAAGTATTTAAAGGGCTCGGAACCTACGCACCGGCCTTCGGCATGATAGGTACGCTTGTCGGACTGGTACAGATGCTGCAAAACCTCAGCGACCCCGCGTCCATCGGCCCTGCCATGGCCGTTGCTCTGCTGACTACGTTTTACGGTGCGGTACTGGCCAACGTGTTTTTTTTACCCATGGCCAAACGTCTTGAAGAACGCTCCAATGAAGAAGCACATAATATGGAGCTGACCATGGAAGGCGTGCTTTCCATACTGAACGGCGATCACCCGAGCATTGTGCGGGAAAAGCTGGAATCATTCCTTCCCCCGAGCCAGCGCTCGGCCAAGAAGTAGGAAACGATGGCTGCAGAAGATAAAAAAGCTCCACCGCCACCGAAGCGGCAGGACGATACCCCCTGTGAAGAGGGGCTGCCGCCGTGGATGGCCACCTTTGCCGACATGATGTCGCTGCTGCTCTGTTTTTTTGTGCTCCTTTTGTCGTTCGCTCAGCAGGATGCAAATAAATTCAAAACACTTATGGGTTCGATAAAAGAAGCTTTCGGGGTACAGATAAAGCGTAAGGAAGCCAGTTTTGCGGCATTCTCACCTTCGGAGTTCGAACGCAAGGACGTGGAGCTGGACAAAGAGAATAAAGAGCTGCTGGGGATGGTTCTCGAAGTAAAAAACTTTGTCATTCAGGATCCCGAGCTTAAAAAGACCGCAAAGATAACCACTGAAGACGCCGGCGTTGTCATCAGAATACCCTCTTACGCGTTATTTGCTCCCGGATCGGCAAAGCCGCTGCCCGATGCCGCGTCAAAAACCGCCACAGTTGTCAGAATACTGCGTGAACGCAATCTGGACCTTGTTGTCCGTTGTCACACAAGCGATGAAAAAGCAGAGGAAGAATCGCTGTATCCCAGCAACTGGGAGCTGTCTTCAGCGCGGGCGGCCGCCGTACTGCGTCTGCTGATAAAAGAGGGAGACATACCCCCGTCGCGTATGAAAGCCGTGGGGTATGCTGATTCACAACCTCTTTTGCCCAACAACACCGACGAAAACAGAGCCATCAACAGCCGGATGGAGTTTTACTTTCACGCTCCGAGCGTGAAAAGCTGGTAGCCCAATGCAGCAACGTACCTCTTATTCCGCCACGCCGCTGTATTCAGCCGACGGAACGCTGTGTGATATTGAAATAAGCGTCAGCACCCGGCGGTGGAAAATGCTGGGTGCTGCCGGCGCGCCGCGGGAGTTGTCCATACTGGTATCTTCACCTGCCCGTGACGGTGCGGCTCTGCTCCCTGTCTTTATCGGCAGCGGGACCGGAATTGCCATCAGAAAATTCATGGAAAGCTATGACGGTCCGCTTGCTGTTGTCGACAAAGAGCCGGACATTGCAGGCCATACGGGAATCAGGCAGCATGTGCTCGCACGGGCCGGCAGTGTGTGGATTGACTCTGACTCGGCCGACGATGCGCTGCGCCGGCTGACACTCTGGCAGACGGCGAACGGCGCGGCTCCGCTGCGGGCCATGCTCAACCCCGCATGGCTCAGGCTGGACAGATCATATTATGCGGCAGTGCACGAGGCCGTGACTGCGAGCGAGAAAGCTGATTTCTGGGGCAAGGTGGCCTACCCTCGTTTCCAGAGCACCACACCTCGCATTCTGCTGATCACCAGTCAATATTTTCTGATGGGCGAAGTGGTGGCCGCACTGAACAGGATGCAGGTGCCGTATGAGTTGCTGGCACTTGATGATGACAGTCTGGGACAAAACGAGTTTGTCGAGCGCCTGTTGAAGGCCGTTGTCAGCTTCCGACCTGATTTCGCGCTTACCATCAACCATCTGGGGGTCGACAGAGAAGGTGTGCTGACCGACCTGCTGGCCCGTCTCCAGCTGCCGCTGGCATCTTGGTTTGTGGATAACCCGCACCTTATCCTGTACATGTACAAACGGCTGGTTTCCCCGTGGACGGCACTTTTTACATGGGACGCCGACAATCTGGAGTCATTGCGCCGCCTTGGCTTTGCGCATGTGTTTCATCTTCCGCTGGGTACCGATGTCACGCGCTTTGTCCCGCTGCAGAATCCCGTTGCCTCCCACCCTCTGCGTGCCGATGTTTCCTTTGTCGGCAACTCCATGGTGTACAAGGTGGCCCAACGCATGAAAGCCGGGCGCTTCCCCGCTGTCATGCTGCGCAGCTACAAGACGGTGGCAGCAGGCTTTTCCAACAGTGATGAGCGCTGTGTGCGTACCTATCTGGAGCAGGCCAGACCGGACATTTTTGCCGCGTATCTGCAGCTTCCCGCCTCTGAGCAGCGCCTTGCGTATGAAACCATGATCATCTGGGAAGCAACAAGACAGTACCGTAACAGCTGCGTCAGGCAGACGCTGGCGTTCCATCCGCTCATTGTCGGTGACAAGGGCTGGCGCACGGCCCTGCGGCACGACCCCGCTACCTGGCGCGCCCACAGTGAACTGAGCTATTACACCGACCTGCCCTGGTTTTATCCGCTTTGCACCATCAACTTCAACTGCACCAGCAAACAGATGAAAGGAGCTGTCAACCAGAGAGTTTTTGATGTTCCGGCATGCGGCGCTTTTTTGCTGACCGACAAACGGAAACAGATGGACGAACTGTTTGAGCCCGGCAAGGAAGTCATTTTTTATTCCGAACCGGAAGAAGCCCCGGAACTGATACGTTTTTACCTGAAAAACTCCGCCGCCAGAGCAAAAGTGGTCGCAGCAGCCCGCAGCCGCATACTTGCCTCCCACACCTACGAACACAGGCTCCGGCAGCTGATGAACGACATGCGGACAGCATTCGGCAGGCCATGAAAAATCCTCCCGTGCTGGTTATCCAGATGCAGCGGCTGGGCGATCTTGTGCTCAGTTTTCCTTTGCTGGGCTGGCTGAAAATGCGTTATCCGGACACCCCGATCTGGGTTGTGGCCGAGCCTGTTTTTTTCAAAGGTCTGATGACACTGTCTCCGGAAGTAACGTACTTCCCTCCGGAAGCCGCCCCTGCACTGGCAAAAGAGTCTTATACGGCCGTTATCAACCTGAGCCACCGGCCCGAAGCGGCAAAACTGGCCGGCGCGGCACGGACTGAAGAGCTTTACGGCCTGTACCAGTCGAACGGCGCCACACGCATAAAGGGGGACTGGCATCTGTACCGTGCCGGTCTGACTCACAACAACAGGCATAATGCATTCCACTGGGCCGACCTTAATGCACTTGACTGCATCGGGACATCTATGCTGCAAAAAACAGTCTGGCCCCCCATGCGGTACGCCAGCGGCTCGGAAGGCCGCATAGGCCTTTTTCTTGGCGCCAGCGAACAAGATAAACATCCCGATGCTACTTTCTGGGCGGCCTTTGCGGAAAAACTGCTCGCAGCAGGATTCAAGCCTGTACTCCTAGGCGGAAAAGCAGAAATGCCGCTGGCGGCACGCACGGCAGCCATCCTTAAAGCCCCCGCCCTGAACATGGCCGGCCGTTTTTCGCTGCCTGAATTTGTGGAAGTTCTGCGCTCGCTGCGGCTTCTTGTCACACCGGACACCGGTCCCATGCATGTGGCGGCATGGACAGGCACACCCACGCTCAACCTTTCTCTGGGACCTGTCTCTGCCTGGGAAACCGCCCCCTTTCCTCCGGGGCATTTTGTTCTGCAAAGCACTCTCAGCTGTGTAGGCTGCTGGCGCTGTAAACACCCCCGCCCCTACTGTCACGACCAGTTCAGTCCGGCACGCATTGCATCGCTGGTACGCATGATTCTGAGCCGCACCCCAGCCGCTCTTTCCACCCTGCATCTGCCGGGCCAGCGTCTTCTGCAAAGCTCACGCAGTACCGCGGGGCTTTTCCGGCTTGTTCCTCTTGATATTTCGGGAAAAAAACTGCAACCGGCATATGGCAGGGACTTTCTGCGCCGGTTCTGGCAGGCTTATTTTTTTCATACCCTTGCTGACGGCAAAAGCGAAAGTCTGCATACCGCCTTCAGCGCACTGGCAACCGCCATGCCGGCAATTGCAGAGCGGCTGCCCGCCGCATCCTTGCAACTCAGCCGTATCCTTTCTCTGGGGCTGCGCAAAGGGCATCATGCCTTGGGCGACAGTTTCTGGCTGCAGTTTCCTCCTTTTCTGCGTCCGCTCACAGGCTATCTGCAGCAAGCTCTTAGTAATGAAGACTACAGCCGTCCGGCCTACGCGCATGCTCTCAAGCTGGTGGAAACCCTCTTCGCGGCATTGCCGCGATAGGAAACTTCTTCCGCGGGATGTCTTGCCATAAAACGCAATACGCCGTTTTATATAAATAAAAAAATCTGGAACGCCTTTTGTATTCTATGCTGCCAAAGGAGTTTCAGTATGCAAGTTTTTCCCGCTTTTGCCGCAGACCCCAAAGCCCCGTCCGGAACGGGTCCGTCTGCGCGCGGTGACTATACCGCTTTCGCAGCTACGTTGCATGCTGCCGTCGAAGCTCCCGCATCCTCCGCTCAAGGAGGGTTTAATTCGGCTTTCCGTTCTCTCAGTGCTGTTATAAACGGCGACTCGGTGGTGCCTGACTCTCTGGACACCCCTTTTGTGCCTGAAAAAGCTGCTGCAAGAGCCAACGATCTTTTCTCTTCCGTGCCTGCATCTCCCGATACACTGAAAGATCTGCGCGATGCGCTTGCCGATTTAGGGGTTTCCGAAGAGACCCTCGATAAAATGATGACGCAGGCCTCTGCATCCGGCGGCATCAGCTGGAACCAGCTCATGCAGATGCTGCAGCAGGACATTACATCCAGAACGGCTTTCCCCGCAGCGGAATTTGATGCTCCCACCCGGAACGCATTTCAGTCTCTGCTTCAGAAACTCGGCTTTACCGACAAGGAAGTGGGGCAGCTGACCGAAGAAGTGCAGGCTGGTAATGTTTTCAGTTCATGGCAGGCGATTACCCGCAAGCTCGATGCCGCACCGGATTCAGCGGTCTTTTCTCTGGACCGTTCGGAGATGCAGGCCCTCGGCATTGCCATGCGGCTGCCCTCCGAAGCTCTCAAACGCCTGCAGTCTGCAATGGGCAATGCAGAAGGCATGACCATCACCCGTGACGGCCTGAAGCAGGCTCTGTCGGAAATCTCCGGAACAATTTCTCAGGTGCAGGATTCCATTGACAATAAAGTCGACCAGCTCAGAGACATCATACGCCCTGCTATGAACAAGGCTCTGGAGGACACGACAAAAGCCGCGCAGGCCGACAATCGGCAGACAAAAGAAACAGGCAACAGCCTGATCATAATGCGCGATACCACGCAAAGCAAAATAACCGAAAGACTGCAGGCAGAAGCCCATCCCTCCCGCGGGGCTGCGGAAGCTGCCGCAGCGGCTGAAAAAAACCGACAGGGTTTACGCGACATCAAAACCGCAGAAAACGGCACAGCTGATGCCGCGAGCACGGATGCTGTGTCCGGAGACGGGCTGCAGCGCGCGGCAAAAGCTGTGGAAGGCAGCAGTTTGTCCGACAACGGGCGCGAGCAGCAGCACGGGCACGAAGGCAGCAGAGACAAAGAGTCGCTGCACTTCAGAAACGCCGCCGAACAGCTTATCCGCCACGCCGAAGTGCGTTCAGCCGAACCTCTGCTGCCCGGCGCGCAGCAGCAGCGGGTAACACCGCAGGAACTGCAGCAGCAGGCCGCGGACAAAGCCCGGTCCGAAAAAATACTTGAGCAGGTGGAAAAAGGCCTCATCCAGACCATGCGCAACGGCCAGAACAGAATAACCCTGCGCCTTGATCCGCCTGAACTGGGGCGCATAGCCGTGACGCTGAGCGTTGTTAACAAAGAGGTCACAGCAGTCATCAGGCCGGAATCGCCCGAAGCCGTGAAAGCCGTTAATGACCAGCTGCATCACCTGCGGGCCAGCCTTGAAAGGCAGGGCCTGAAAGTGGAACGGCTGGAAGTACAGCAGCAGATGCAGGATACGTTTTCTTCACCTTCGTGGCAGGGGGCCGAGCAGCACAACGAAACCCGCCAGAAGCACCAGTGGCAGCAGCGCGAACAGCGTCTGGCAGCCATACGGCGCGAAGGCTCAGCTTTGGCCCAGGAAATGCAAAGTCCTGCCCATAAGGCAAGAATTACCACCTCGTCTGTGGATATCATAGCATAATAAAGGGTTCAGTCATGGCTAGCAGTGGTCTCATAGGTCGCGCCGAACAGGAATTTTTCACCAATGATCCTTACGCCAAGCGTAAAGGGGCGGATCTGGGCAAGGAAGACTTTCTTACCCTTCTGGTGACCCAGCTTTCGCATCAGGATCCGCTGAACCCCATGGACGACAAGGAATTTGTAGCCCAGCTGGCCCAGTTCTCCAGCCTTGAACAGCTGACAAACATCAGCGGCGGCATAGACAATCTGAACGATGCCTCCAATCAGGGGCAGATGATCAGCGCCGTGGGCTTTATAGGCAAGGAAGTCCGCGCTGCGGGTAACAGTCTTTCGCTGGAAGACGGCAAGGCCAGCTCTGTGTACTTTGCGCTTAATGCGCCCATCGTCGAAGGCTATGTGAATATTTATGATTCTGAAATGAACCTTGTGCGTACCGAAGCACTGGGTGCAAAGCAGGCCGGTGAATACGAATATGTCTGGGACGGCGAGGACTACAGCGGCAAAGGCATGGCCGACGGTCCTTACTACATTACCATGGCAGCTGCCGCGGCCGACGGCACACCGGTAATGGTCTACACCGAAGTGAGCGGCAAGGTGGCCGGCGTACAGCGCGACGGCAACGATTCGTGGCTCCGCCTTGATGACGGCCGTTTTGTCAAATTCACCGAAGTCCGTGAGGTTGTTAACACAAGCACAGTGGACAACGGCAACGCAAATGACGGCGATGACGGTGACGACGGCACAGGCGGTGACGGCACCGACACAGGTTCCGGCGACGGTGAAGGCGACGCAGGTACGGACGCCCAGAACGGATAACGCAAAAAAGAAAGGGATAGCGGCTCAGGCCAGCGGCCCGGGCTTTTCGCCATACGCGAATATATCAGGAGGTCAAAATGAGTCTTACAGCTTCCATGTGGACAGGGATTTCGGGCTTGCTGGCCCATGGAGAAAGGATGAACGTCCTTGGCAACAACATTGCCAACGTGAATACCGTGGGCTTCAAAGGCGCCAGAATGGACTTTGAGGACTTCATCAGTCAGGACGTCAATACCGCATCGGGCACGCGTCAGGTGGGCCGCGGGGTAGGCATAGGCACCATTTACGGCGACTTCAGTCAGGGTTCGTTTGAAACCACCACGGAAGCGACTGACCTTGCCATAGGCGGCCGCGGCTTCTTTGCCGTATCGCCCAAAGGTGAAGAGACCGCATACTACACCCGCGCCGGCAACTTCCGCTTCGACAAGGAAGGATATCTGGTAGATCCCCACGGCTATGTGCTGCAGGGCTGGCAGATTGAAACTCCCAGACCTTCTCTGGCCACCAGCACAGCTGGCAGTGTCAGCTCGACATCCAAAATCAAGGGCGCCGGTGTCCCCAAAGATATCCAGCTGCCCGGTTTCACCGCGGAACCCAAGCACACATCCAATGTGACCATCATCAGTAACCTTGATGATGCCTCCGGCGGTGACAACAGCACCAACGCGGCCAACCCCATGTTTGCCCTTTTCAACAGCTGGGACGGCACTGCCGAGCCTCCGCTCAGTGAAAACAGCTTTGCCTACCAGACTACCATCAAGGTCTACGATGAAGGCGGCACCGCCCACAACCTGACCATCTACTACGATCAGGTGGCAAGTGACACCATTTCCGGTGAAGGCAGCGGCCAGAAGCACTGGGAATATATCGTCACCATGGATCCCGCAGATGAACAGCGCAGCATCAACGGTATCGACTTCAAGGGAACCCCCGCAGCAGGCATGCTTATGGCCGGCACCCTTACGTTTGACAGCTCAGGCCAGCTTATCGACCAGAGCGCCTTTACGCCGGGCAGCAGCGCCACAGGTTCGATGAAAGATCTGAGCAACTGGAACCCCACCACGTTCTCCACCAACGGCTACCCCATGTTTGTGGCCAACTTTTCCGGCATTTCCAATGCAAGCTATGTCACGCCGAACCCTGATCCGGCCGCGCAGCCGTATATCATGGAACTGAATCTGGGGCTTAAAAACTCCGACCCGTCCACATGGGCCAGTGCCGGGGTGTCCAACGCTTCGCTTGTGGGAACCAACGTCGCCAACCTGCCGTCGCTGGGCAACCAGGCAGAACGTCAGTCGTCTGCAACCACCAGTTTTTCGGGCTCTTCGTCGACTCCGACGCGCTATCAGGACGGGTATACCTTCGGCTTTCTGCAGAATGTCACCGTCACACGCGACGGCATTCTTCAGGGACGCTATTCAAACGGTGCAGTTCTCGATCTCTACCAGATCACGCTCTACGACTTCCAGAGCAAGGACAACCTCCGGCGTGAGGGCGGCAACCTGTTCAGCGAAAGCAATGCATCGGGACTGGCGGCCCCCGGCCCTGCCAATGCCAACGGCTACGGCACGGTCAACTCCAACTCGCTTGAGCAGTCCAACGTTGACCTTGCCAAGGAGTTCGTGAACATGATTACCACGCAGCGTGGCTTCCAGTCCAACAGCAAGGTGATCACCACAACAGACACCATGCTCGAAGTTGTTATTCAGATGAAGCGTTAGCAGAAGGCTGCAAACCTCCTGAGACCCGCTGCAAAAAGCCCCGAAACTTTTTGCAGATGCATACAAAAAAGGCTCCCCCGGAAACGGGCGGAGCCTTTTGCTCTATCGGCAGTAAAAAGGAGCCGTATCGTATACGATGCAGAACGCGGTAACACTTCAGTATGATTTGTTAAGGAGCGTCCCGATGCGGGATTCCCCTTCCTGTGCCAGACGCAAAACGCCTTCCGCAGGAATGCGCATAAGCACCCTGTCAGAATCTTTATCTGTCACCGTCACATTGACCGAATGCCCCGTGGTATCCACGGTAAACGTAAATCCTGCCCCTTTTTCGGCAAGGCGCTCCTGAATGCGCTTTACGGCTTGCTGTACCTGAGCCACATCAGGGGCAGTATCTGCCGCTTCACGTCCGGCTGCTGCCTCATTCATTGCAGGCGCCGCCGCCCGCTGTTTCGGCTCTGCTGCCATTTCTTTTACCACGCGGGAGAACGGGTCCTCCGCACGCATCAGCTTGCTGGCGCTCAGTTCTTCAATTTTCATGACCGGACCTCCGGGCTGTGCCCGACAAAGTCGGAACGATTGCTCCCCTTCATTATTCCTATCGACAGCGCAGCGTATCACTTTAGGCAAGGGTGAAAAAAATTCCACAATCAGTTCCAACAGGCCGTAGTTTCGTCACTTCCCGAAGGGAAAAAATGTCCTCCCTAGCAAAAAACCGACGCAGGCTATTTTATCGCACATTTTAATGCGCTGTAATTAATAAATAAAAAGCTTTTGGCACCACCTTTGCTCAAAACACTGCAGCAATCCATAAGGAGGTCACCAAATGTCTTTGGTCATAAATCACAACATGATGGCTATGAACGCCACCCGTAACCTCTCTGAAAGTTACGGGCGCCTTGCCACTTCAACCCGCAGGCTTTCTTCGGGGCTCAGAGTCGGCACTGCGGCGGATGACGCTGCAGGTCTTGCCATCCGCGAATTGATGCGCGCAGATATTTCCACCATGCAACAGGGCATCAGAAACGCCAACGATGCCATCTCGATGATCCAGACAGCTGATGGTGCGCTGCAGGTCATCGACGAAAAGCTCATCCGCATGAAAGAGCTTGCCGAACAGGCCGCAACGGGTACTTACAACTCTGACCAGCGTCTGATGATCGAATCGGAATATCAGGCAATGGCATCTGAAATCACCCGTATTGCCATGGCCACGGACTTCAACGGCATACACCTGCTCAACGGCACGCTTTCCGGCACCCACGACGGTACCGGCCTGCAGCAGACCGGCGCCATGAAGATTCACTTCGGCACCGGCAACGACTCCAGCGAAGACTACTATTACATCAAAATTGCCGGGTCCACAGCATCCATGCTGGGCATAGGCAACCAGGCCGACCCCAGAGTGGCAGGCGGTTACACCATTTCCACCCAGTCCGCCGCGCAGGGTGCACTGACCGCCATCGATCAGGCGATTATTTCCAAGGACAAAATCAGAGCGTCTCTGGGCGCGCTGCAAAACAGGCTGGAAAACACCATCACCAACCTGAGCATCCAGTCCGAAAACCTTCAGGCTTCCGAATCGCGTATTTCGGACGTCGATGTGGCCACTGAAATGACGGAATTCACGCGTAACCAGATTCTTACGCAGTCGGCTGTCGCCATGCTGACGCAGGCTAACTCGCTGCCTCAGATGGCCATGCAGCTTATCGGCGGCTAGCAACACTAGCACCGCCCCACATCGGTTTTCGGGTGACCAAAGACAGAATGACCGGGGAGCTCCCCCTCCCCGGTCATTTTACCGATGTTCATCCGCAATCAGGCGCTTTCGCCTTCCAGCAGTTCAAGAGCAAGTCCGGCAGCCTTCTGCTCGGCTCTTTTGACGCTTTGCCCTTCTGTTTCCAGCGCTCTGCCGTCCGGCAGCAGCAGCCTGACCTTAAAAATTTTTTCATGCTCCGGCCCGCTGCTGCCAAGCAGCGTATACACCGGCCGTTCCTTAAACAGACGCTGGGTAAGCTCCTGCAATGTGCTTTTGGCATCTTTGGTGCGGGCTGCCTCGGCCCCCTGCGGCCAGCGCGAGCTGAAAACATGCAGCACCGTCTTGCCGGCCGCGGCATAGCCGCCGTCCAGAAAAATCGCCCCGAGGATCGCCTCAAAGGCGTCGCTGAGTACAGAGCTGCGGGTTCTGCCCCCCTGACTTTCTTCACCTTTGCCCAACAGCAGATAGGTATCCAGCTTCAGCTCACGTGCCAGTTCGGCCAGCGAAGGCTTGCTCACCAGCCGTGCCCGCATGCGGGTCAGCTGCCCTTCTCTGGCTTCGGGAAAGCGTGTGAACAGCTGCTCGGAAACTGTCAGTTCCAGAACTGCATCGCCCAGATATTCCAGCCGTTCATTATGCTCTATCTCCGTACCGCGCTCGTTAGCGTAGGAACTATGCGTCAGCGCCGTTTCCAGCAGACGTACATCTGCAAAACGGTAACACAGCACATCCTGCAATTTTTCAAACATTTTCAGAATTCTCCATATAAAAAAGCCGGAACGTCTTCGTTTACCGGCCCATTGCGATAGCGCAACCTTGAACCTAACCTGAGCGATTCTCCAGCCTGACACAACAATCAAATCTGGCATATCTCATTGTTTTTGTTTACAATCACATCCAGTCACTACGTCATGAACGTTTCACCCATTTGGTGGAG
>Ga0334900_1002318_pt1 | contig 17078 bp, 16 predicted proteins | sample GraSluR3_MG_2_FD_207231 | JGI IMG/M metagenome (GOLD analysis project Ga0334900, IMG submission 207231) | Sludge microbial communities from methane-producing bioreactor in Wageningen University, Netherlands - Granular Sludge_31_08-R3 | ecosystem: Engineered > Bioreactor > Anaerobic >...
TTAATAATATGCACAAGGTCTATTTTTGGCATGTGTCTTGCTGCTATATAATATCAAGTGCAAAACCAAATATACCAATTCCGGAAATGGTATAGGTGTAATAAAGTTCTGCAGAGCAATATATTGGCTGTTTATTAAGCAAAGATAATTTAGGAGGTATAGTGGATGTTCGACAAAACGAGAGAGTTTATGGTAAAGATTGGTCTACCTGCAGGGGATGCACATGACCTGCCCACATCCGACAAGAGGTTCCCCGACGGAGCCTATTTCCGTATCGAGGTTCCGACGGTAAACACGGCACTTGCCTGTAAAGCGCTGTTAGAAGAAGCAAAGAGGATTGGAGTAACAATTAACCGTATAGACGAGACATACGGTGCATTCAGGCATACGCTGGAAGAATTGAAAGAGTATGTAGCAATCTGTAAACACTACGGTGTTGCATTAAACCTTTCAACGGGCCCGAGGGCAGCCTATGATACCAGTGCAACCCGTCTGAGCGAACAGGGCAGGGTAATTGCGTACAGACTGAGAGGGCAGGAACAAATTGTAAGAGCCATTGAAGACGTAAAGAGGATTGCCGAAGTTGGATGTCGCGGGGTTCTTGTTTATGATGAAGGACTGCTTTGGGTTCTTGATGAGATGAGAAAAGCAGGAGAACTGCCTGCAAACATGAAGTTTAAAAATTCCGCACATAACGGTCAGGGTAATCCGGCCAGCTTCCAACTGCTTGAGAAACTTGGCGCGGATTCAATTAACCCGGTAAGGGATTTAACCCTTCCAATGCTGTCGGCGCTGCGACAAGCCGTTAATGTTCCATTGGACCTTCATACCGATAATCCTCCAGGATCAGGCGGATTTATCCGTGTTTATGAAGCGCCTGAAATAGTACGTGTTGCGGCTCCCGTATACCTGAAGACCGGTAACTCCTGTGTGGCGGGCCATGGCCAGTTGACTACGGCTCAAAACGGTATTGACATGGCAAGGCAGGCTTCCATAGTTGTGGAAATGGTTAAGAAATATTATCCCGAAGCTGTGCAGAGTGAAACCGGACAGGCAGACATGCACATTCCCGAATAATTATATTATTAAATCTATCTCCTGTGGGGAAGTTAATTTCCCACAGGAGATAATAATCTGTATTAAGTCTGAAGGGAGAGCAGTGAATGAGGGAAATAAACGTTGAAACAATTACAAAAACCGTTGAAGAGTTATGTATAGATGCAAACTATAATCTTCCGGCAGATGTAAAAAAGGCGCTGGAAGAGGCTGCTGAGAGGGAAGAATCGCCGCTCGGCAGGGAAATTCTTCAGGATATTTTAAGGAATGCAGAAATTGCCAAAGGTGATAAGGTTCCCATATGCCAGGATACCGGACTGGCGGTTGTCTTTCTGGAACTGGGTCAGGATGTAAAACTTGTGGGAGGGAACCTTAATGAGGCCATCAATGAGGGTGTAAGAAGAGGATATGTAAATGGGTACCTTCGCAAATCAAGTGTCGATGATCCTTTTCTGATAAGAAAAAACACCAATGATAATACTCCGGCAATAATTCATACAAAAATTGTTCCAGGAGATAAAGTTAAGATAATAATTGCGCCAAAGGGAGGCGGCAGTGAGAATATGAGTGCCTTAGGGATGCTCAAGCCCTCCGACGGAGTAAAAGGTATAAAAAGGTTCGTGGTTGATACGGTGGAAAAAGCAGGTTCAAACCCATGCCCGCCTGTTATTGTAGGAGTTGGTATAGGGGGAACAATAGAAAAGACCACACTTATAGCAAAAAAAGCCCTTTTACGTACTATCGGAGAGCATAACCAGAATCCTGAAGTGGCAAAACTTGAGAAAGAACTGCTTGAGGAGATAAACAAGCTTGGGATTGGGCCTCAGGGTTTCGGAGGCAGGACAACGGCCCTGGCCGTTAATATCGAAACATTTCCCGCACATATAGCCAGTATGCCTGTGGCAATAAATATGCAATGCCATGCCGCGAGGCATAAGGAAGCAATTATTTAACGAGGGACCGGAGGTGCAAAAAAAGTGACCAAGACAGTTAATACGCCTTTAACGGAAGAAACGGTTAAGGATCTGAAAGCAGGAGACAGGGTACTCTTAAACGGTATTATATATACAGGACGCGATGCTGCCCATAAAAGATTGGTCGAAATGTTGGAGAAGGGTGAAAAGCTTCCATTGGAGCTTGAGGGTCAGGTTATATATTATGTAGGCCCATGCCCGGCCAAGCCGGGAAAGGTAATCGGGTCCGCCGGCCCCACCACAAGCGGCAGGATGGATGCATATGCGCCCCTGCTTATGGAAAAGGGTCTAAAAGGTATGATAGGTAAAGGCATACGAAACAGTGAAGTGACAGATTCAATAATCAAAAACAAAGCGGTATATTTTGCAGCAATCGGAGGAGCAGGTGCACTTCTTGCCGAGACTATCAAAGAAGCAAAGGTTTTGGCCTTTGATGAACTGGGCCCGGAAGCAATTTACAAGCTAAGGGTTGAAAACTTTCCTGTGACTGTAATTATTGACAGCCGGGGAAACGATTTATATAAAACTGGTAAAGAACAATACAAACAAACTTAAGAAGGAGAACTGGATATGTCATTAAGAGAGGACGCTTTGAAATTACACAGGGACAACAAGGGCAAACTGGAGGTAACAAGCAAAGTACTGGTTAAGGATAAGGAGGGCTTAAGCCTCGCATATACACCCGGAGTGGCCGAGCCCTGCAAAGAGATACACAAAGACCCGGATAAAATCTATGAATACACCTCGAAGGGAAACATGGTTGCGGTTGTATCCGACGGTACTGCAGTTCTGGGGCTTGGCAATATAGGCGCTTCGGCTTCGCTGCCGGTAATGGAGGGTAAAGCGGTTTTGTTCAAGAGCTTTGCTGATGTGGATGCATTTCCTATATGTCTTGATACTTCTGATATTGACAAGATAGTCGAAGTTGTAACCCTTATGGAGCCTGCCTTTGGCGGGGTTAACCTCGAAGATATAGCCGCGCCGGCATGTTTCGAGATAGAGAGAAAACTTAAAGAAAAACTGGGCATACCGGTATTTCACGACGATCAGCACGGAACTGCCATAATTGTGCTTGCTGCTCTGCTTAATGCATTGAAGATTACAGGGAAAAAGATTAGAAATCTGACAGTTGTAATTAATGGATCCGGAGCTGCCGGTGTTGCAATTGCAAAGATAATACTGAGTGCCGGTGTGAAGGACCTTATAATGTGTGACAGAAACGGTATTATATACAAAGGCAGAGGAAAGGGTATGAACTGGGCCAAGGAAGAAATGGCAGAAGTAACGAACAAAGAGCAAAAAACAGGTGTGCTGGCGGATGCGCTAACAGGAGCGGATGTATTCATCGGAGTGTCCACAGCCAATATTGTCAGCGCTGAAATGATAAAGAGCATGAATAATGACCCGATTGTTTTCGCCATGGCAAATCCTGTACCTGAAATAGATCCGGAACTTGCAAAAAAAGCGGGGGCCAGAATAATAGGAACGGGAAGGTCGGATTATCCAAACCAGATAAATAATGTGCTGGCTTTTCCGGGAGTATTCAGGGGAGCTCTTGACGTTCGTGCCACAGATATCAACGAAGAGATGAAACTGGCTGCAGCCCATGCTCTGGCGAGAATAATCCCGGAGAACGAGTTAACCGAGGATTATATAATACCAAAGGCCTTCGACCCCAGGGTTGCTACGGCCGTTGCAAAGGCGGTGGCCAAGGCCGCGGTGGAAAGCGGGGTTGCGAAAATTAGCAGGTAAAATGTGTTGAGAGAATGGATCGCACAACCACATCAGCATAAAGTTCAATAAATGGTATTCTGAATATCCACAGTCAATATATGTTTTTGCATTTGGGAGTGAGTTTTTGCATTTAGGAGTGATGGGATGGATAATGGAATTAATTCTAAAGGAGAAATAGGCTTTAAATCCGGTGCAACAGGCAGACTTGCAGATTTCATAAGCGGATTGGAATACGAAAAACTGCCATCGGAGGTGATTGAAAAAACCAAAGAAACCATCCTTGACTATGTTGGAGCATTACTTGCCGGCTGCAGCAGAGGAAGCATATTAAGTGAGAGACTGATAGAGCTTATTATGCGAAACGGGGGGACACAGGAGGCAACAATCATTGGCCAAAAAGCCAAAGTCCCAGTCATTAACGCGGCGTTATGTAATGGTGTATTGAGCCATGTGGTCGAACTTGATGATGGTCACAGGATAGCAAGAGGACATCCGGGAGTTACTGTGATCTCTGCTGCCCTGGCTGCAGCAGAATATTCAAATTCAAGCGGCAGAGAACTGATAACTGCGATTGTAGCAGGATATGACATATTCGTCAGAGTTGCTTCCTCAGTGAATCCGTCTCACTTGGAACGTGGGTTTCATACAACCGGAACCTGCGGAGCACTGGCAGCATCGGCAGCAGCAGCCAGTCTGTTTGGGTTAAACTCGGAAGAAACGGCAAATGCTTTGGGGCTTGCGGGCATACAGGCAGCAGGACTTCTGGAGGTTACTGTGGATGGTCAAATGGCCAAGCCGCTGCATCCAGGTAAGGCTGCCCAGGCCGGAGTTTTGTCTGCACTTCTGGCCAAAGACGGGGTAAAGGGTCCCAAAACGATAGTAGAAGGAACAAAGGGTTTTGCCAAAGCCATGACGGATGAGTGTAATTATGATTTAATGCTAATGGATCTAAATAAGAAATTTCATATTTGTGATTGCTATATAAAACTTTATCCTTCCTGTCGACATACTCATTCACCAATTGATGCAGCTCTTGATCTGATTAGTGAAAACGATATTAACTACTCTGATATTAATGAAATATTGATAAGAACATATCCGACTGCAATAAGCTTTGTTGGAAAGATATATAGGCCCAAAACATCCGAAGAAGCTAAATTCAGTGCAGCTTACTGTGTGTGCGCTGCTCTGGTAAAGGGAGAATTCGGTCTTAGGGAACTGGAACCGGACTGTCTGCGGGACCCGCTAATATCTGCATTGACCGATAAAGTAACCATAGAACCCGATCCAAGCCTGGAAAGTTCTTGTCCGAAGATAAAGGGAGCCGAAGTCTATATCAACTTGAATGACGGCCGCAGACTATTCAAAAGAATAAATCTTCCAAAGGGGGAAGTTGAAAATCCGGTCTGTCGTGATGAGCTGATAAGAAAATTGGTATACTGTACGAATGGATGCTTTGAAGAAAAAGCGAGAGAAGAAGTCATAGACAAAATTTTCAATATCGAACAGATCAAATATGTCGGAGATATAATATCTATGTTGTAGCGCAAGTTTTTTGCAGTTTGCTATCCCACCAACAGACCATTAGTCATAATAAAATTTTTCGTTAGTGTATGTTAAAACCGAAATTAATTCATTTGTGATATGAGGGAGTGCTGTATATGGAGGAAACCACCCTATATAAAAGTGAAGTGTTAAGGAACTTTTGTGCAGGTATTTTGATTAAAGCCGGACTGAAGGAAGATGATGCCGGTGTAATAGCGGATTCACTCATTTGTGCAGAACTGAGGGGTGTAAAATCCCACGGTATAGTAAGGTTATCAACATATATGGAAAGGCTTGAAAAAGGAGTATTATCCATAGATAAGGGCATCGAATTTGAACGGAAAAACGGTGCTGTGGCTCTCTTGAATGCCAATAATACCTTTGGACAAATTGCAGGGTATAAAGCTATGAATACTGCGGTTGATATTGCCAAAACCTATGGGGTTGCCATGGTGGGAGTTAAGAATTCGAATCATTTCGGTATAGCTTCCTATTACTCCATGATTGCACTTGAGTCAGATATGATTGGAATAGTTACAACACACTCTTCTCCTGCCATAGCCCCATATGGGACAGTTGTCCCGCTGCTTGGGACAAACCCAATTTCAATTGCAGTACCGGTTTCAAACGGTAAACCCATAGTTTTGGATATGTCAATGTCTACCGTGGCAAGAGGAAAAATAAGGTATTCTGCATTAAAGGGAGAGGAAATTCCTGAAGGCTGGGGACTGGATTCCGAAGGCAACCAAACAACAGATCCCGATGAAGTACTGGATGGCGGCAGCCTGGTTCCTATTGGTGGAGTTAAGGGATCGGGACTGGCATTGATAGTGGATATTCTATGCAGTGTGTTGACTAACAACTGTTTAACCGGGGAAGTTAAAAATATCACTGATATGAGCGGCCCATCAAGAACCGGGCATATGTTCTGTGCAGTCAATGTAGCAAGTTTTATAGGTACAGATTTATTCAGGAATAATGTCAGTCAGGTAGCAAACCAAATCAAATCCCTGGACGCAGTAAAGGACAATACTGTATATTTGCCGGGTGAAATTGAATATAACCTTGAGGAAAAGAGAAAGAAAGAGGGCATCCCCGTAGAGCAAAAAGTGGTAGAACTGTTAAATGGATTGGCAAATCGTTACAACCTGCCGACACTGTAATCTGTGGAGGATACGGCGTAACCATATGACTTTTGAATTAAGACGTAATACTTTTCGAAATATGGACTAAAGGGGGTGATAACCGGTTAAACTGGGCAAAGCTGGTTAAAATTGTTAGTCTCAAGAAATCAATTCTAAACAAGGAGGTATATTAATGAGAAGTCGTTTGTCAGTATATCTTATTGTTACTATGATGGTATTGGCATTGGTAGTGACAGGCTGTGCAACCCAGACTGAAGCGACTGAAGGATCTGGAGAGGAAACTCCGGGAGAAACCCAGGAAGTTAAATACCCGGAAAAACCGGTTACACTGATAGTTCCTTTTGCTGCAGGTGGCGGTACCGATATCGGAACCAGGATCTATACAAAGTATGTTGAAAAATATCTTGGTCAGCCCCTGGTAATCAAAAATGTGGACGGCGGAGGAAGTGAAGTGGGTGTAACCGAAATGGTGAATTCTCCGGCTGACGGTTATACCATCGGTGGTTTCAACTCGGCATCAGTGACGCTGACAACAATGAGACAGGCGAACTATCATCCTGTTGATGATGTTCAGCCAATCTGCCTCGCGGTATCAGATCCGAGGCTGTTCGCAGTCAGAACCGATGATGATAGATTTCCCGACGCTGAAAGCTTCATAGAGTACGCAAGAGAGAACCCCGGCAAATTGACAATAGGAACTTCAGGAGCCGGTACATCAGGGCATCTGTCAATCATGGTTATGAATAATACTGCCGGAATTGAAGCACAGCCGGTTCATTTCGGTGGTGCAGGAGAATCCAAGGCTGCTTTCCTTGGAGGTCATATAGATGCTATCGCCCAGACTTACGGCGAGGTTAAGGGTATGCTGGAAGACGGGTCGGCTAGGGTTATTGCACAGGCTACTGAAGATAGAATGCAAGAGATGCCGGATGTTCCGACATTCAAAGAAGCCGGAATAGATCTGGTTATAGCTTCCAATAGAGGTATTGCGGCGCCTAAGGATACACCTCAGGAAATAGTAGATATACTTGCAGATGCATTCAAGAAAGCGGCCGAGGATCCTGAATACCTGGCAGAAATGGAGAAAACAGGTCTTCCTGTAAAGTATATGGGACCGGAAGAGTTCGGCGAATTGATTAAACACGAACTTGAAATCTACACTCCGATAGGTAAAGAATTGTCGCAACAATAAATACAGGGCTGGATTGGCTGTCAGCCAATCCAGCCAAATTAGGAAAAGGGGGAAGCGAGTTGTTGTTGGATAGAAAGATTGCATTAATATCAGTTGGTTTTTTTGCCGCTTTCTATGCTGCTACTTTTAGATACCCACCGGAAACTGTTTCATTTCCTCGTTTTTTACTGTGGATTTTCTTAGTTTTGTCTGTTATCCTTTTTATCTTTCCGAAGAAACATCCGGATTACAGTTTTAAAGCTATATTACCGAAGGAAAAGGTTACTGCTGCGCTGCTTCTTATTGGTTATACTGTAATATTTCCCAAATTAGGTTTTTTTGTAACCACATTTTGTTTTTCCATAATATACATGTGGGCTTTTAATAAAAAGGATTTAAAGAAGTATGTTATGATAGCAGCTGTTTATATTTTAATAGTCTATTTCGTATTTCAGAAATGGCTGTATGTATGGTTCCCGGAAGGCTTGCTAATGTAGCAACATGACATAATATGACGGAGGTGAAGTTGTTATGAGTATTAATTTTATGGAAGCATTAAAAAACATACTAACGATAAGCAATATACTATTAGCTGCCGGAGGCACATTCATGGGAATTATTTTTGGAGCGCTGCCGGGGTTTACCGCAGCCATGGGTGTTGCAGTTCTGCTGCCCGTTACCTTTGGCATGCCCCCCGCCTCGGGCTTGATATTGCTGGGAGCTCTTTTCGGAGGGGCGATGTATGGCGGTGCCATATCGGCGATTTTGGTCAATACACCCGGTACTCCATCAGCTGCAGCTACAACTTTGGATGGTCATCCTATGGCTGCGAAAGGCGAGGCAGGGAAAGCCTTGCGGGAAGCTGTTTTTGCTTCGTTTTTAGGAGGGATTTTCGGCGTAACGGTACTGCTTCTGTTCGCCCCGCCCCTTGCGAGAATATCTTTAATGTTCGGGCCTCCCGAGTACTTTCTGCTTGCCATATTTGGCCTGACAATAATTGCTTCAATAAGCGAAAAATCTTTAATAAAGGGCCTGCTGGCAGGATTATTAGGGCTTTTAATAAGCACGATTGGAATGGACCCTTTACTGGGTACACCCAGGTTTACCATGGGGGTAGTCAATCTGACAGACGGAGTTAAACTTGTGCCCGCCATGATTGGGCTTTTCTCAATACCGGAAACACTGAATATGATAAGCAGTTATTTCAATGATGACAGCGTCAACCTGGTCAACATGAAGGAGTTCAGAAAAATAAAGATAGGGTTTCCAAGTCTCAGCCATATCAAAAGACATGCGCTTATTTATATAAAATCATCTATGATAGGCACCTATGTCGGCATGCTGCCGGGAGCCGGAGGAAGCATAGCCAGCTTCATGGCATACAATGAAGCCAGAAGGTCCTCAAAACATCCTGAAAAGTTCGGCACCGGAATATCTGAAGGCGTAGCGGCAGCGGAATCCGCCAATAATGCTATGGCAAGCGGAGCGCTGATACCTATGCTGACATTGGGAGTGCCGGGAGATTCAGTTGCCGCCATAATCATGGGGGGACTCATGGTACACGGGCTGGAACCGGGAGCACAGTTGTTTGCACGTAACGGTGATATTGCATATACATTTATTCTGGCTCTGTACCTGGCAAATATTATGATGCTCTTGTGTGGTACCTATTTGGCGCCCTACTTTACTATAGCGACAAATACACCCAAGCATATTTTATCAGTGTGCGTAATGATGCTTACGGTAATCGGCTCCTATGCCCTAAGGGGTAATATATTTGATGTCTACGTTATGATTACGTTTGGGTTTATCGGTTATATTTTGAAATGCCACGGTTTCAGCGTTATTCCCATTGTACTTGGTATTATACTGGGACCTATTGCAGAAAAGGGACTAAACGGCACACTATTGATTTCGCGTGGAGAAAACCTTCTGTTATTCCTGCTTTCAAGACCGATTTCTCTAATACTTATAACCTTAACACTGGTATCAGTTGGCGTTCCGTTGTACCGCACTATTACTGGAAAAGGTAAAAAGGTCGCGGAAAGCACTGAATAAATGGAGGGATTTTCGTGAGTAAACCTAGAATTGGCTTTATCGGATTTGGAGAAGCTGCCTACAATATTGCAAAGGGTTTAAAGGAAGATGGAATTTTCCATATAACAGCCTATGACAAGTTTTGGAATATTGAACCTCAGGCTTCGATAATAGGAAAAAGGGCCAGGGAGATTGACGTTTCCCTGGCATCGAGTTTAGAAGAAATGATAAAGGAATCAGATTATATCTTAAGTGCAGTAAGTGCCAACTTTGCACTGCCCCTGGCCCGGGAAGCGAAGCAGTACCTGGAAAAAGGGAAGTGCTTCGTAGACATGAACGCAGCATCACCAATGACAAAGGAGGAAGTTTCTGAAGTAATTCTTGAGACAGGAGCATCATTTGTTGATGCGGCCGTAATGGGTCCGATACCGGTATACAAACACAAGGTTCCAATATCTGTCTGTGGAAACGGTGCAAAAGGATTTTTAAATGTTTTCTCAGCTTATGGGATGGATCTGACATATATGGGCGAAAAACCAGGCAGTGCTTCAGCTTCCAAAATGTTCAGAAGCATATTCATGAAGGGTTTTGTAGCCATTCTGCTGGAAACAATTATTGCCAGCAATAAGTACCAAATAGAGGATGACGTGCTGTCTTCCATTCAAAAAACTCTGCAGGACGGTTCATTCAATGAAATTATAAATAATCTGCTGACCAGAGGGGTTATTCATTCTGAACGTCGCGAACATGAAATGGAGGAAGTGATTACGACTTTACAAAGTCTGGGCGTTGATTATACCATGTCGGAAGGCACTAAGAATAAATTAAGATGGTGCACAGAAGCAGGTTTTAAAGAATACTTCAAAGGGGTTGCGCCGGCTGACTATCATGAAATACTGGACGCATATGTAAAACTTGATAGAAGCGAATAAACCTTTACAGAAAGTGGGTAATAGCCATTGAGCGAAGAAATGAACGGATTTAGAATCAAATATGCCATTGAAAGACCCTCAAAGAAAACCGTTGAACAGTTGGCCATTTACAGCACACCCAATATCAGTGACGCTATGTCTAGATTTGGAGCTATGGATTATCTAATTAAACCAATAAACGGTAGATACAAAATTGCTGGGCCTGCTGTAACAGTAAAATTAAGACCGGGAGACAATTTGATGCTGCACAAAGCCATTGATGTGGCTCAAAGCGGAGATATTCTGGTGGTCGATACATGTGGCTGTTACACTAATGCAGTGTTTGGAGAGCTAATGTGTATGTCTGCTGCTGAAAAGAAATTGGGAGGAATAGTTGTAGACGGAGCAGTAAGGGATGTTGCCGAACTTCTGGAATTGGGGTTTCCGGTATTCACTAAGGCTGTTGTACCGGCAGGCTGCGATAAGGACGGACCAGGAGAAATTAACTATCCGATATCCTGTGGGAATGTATCTGTTAACCCGGGAGATATAATTATAGGAGATGTTAATGGTATAGTTGTACTGTCCCAAAAAGACGCGGACAATCTTTCGGTAAATGTTGGCAAGAAACTTGAATATGAAGCCAAAAGGAAAGAGGCCATTAAAGAAGGTATTGTTATGTCAAAAAAAATAGATGAAATCCTTAAAGAAAAAGGAGTAATATAGCTGTTGTTTGGCTTGTCCAAACCGGATTTTACTGGACTGTCTTAGCTTATGACGGGATTAGGGGGTGTGGTTAAGCATGAATGCCAAAACGATTGCCGAAAAGGTTTTATCATATCATTCCGGAAGGGATGTTTCAGCGGGTGAAACAGTATTCTGCGGTATTGATTTGATGATGGCGCATGATGCGAATGGTCCTATGGCTATTAAGGCATTTGAAAACATGAATGGCGGAAAAGTATTCGACCCGTCTAAAATCGTAATGATTATGGACCATGCCTGTCCCGCACCTTATGAAAGGGCAGCCAATCTCCACATGCTAATGAGAGAGTTTTCGAGGCAGCAGGAAGTACTTCTGATTGAATGCGGTGAAGGAGTATGTCATCAGCTTGTGATGGAGAGAGGCCTTGTAAAGCCGGGAGACCTTGTAATAGGGACGGATTCTCATACCTGCACATACGGAGCAATGGGCGTGTTTTCAACCGGCGTGGGAGCTACCGATATGGGAGTTGCTTTTTTGACAGGCAGGAACTGGTTTAAGGTTCCCGATACTATTCGCATAAATCTTAATGGAGAACTAAAGCCCCATTGCTCTGCCAAGGACGTAATACTATACGTTATTGGCCGTCTGGGTGCGAAAAAAGCAAATTACAAAGCCATTGAATTTTACGGAGAGTACCTGGAAAGATGTACTGATGCGGATAGAATGACCATAGCTAATATGGTGGTCGAAATGGGAGCAAAGACAGGGTTTACCTGCTATTCGGGGTTGGGTATTGAAGCCGGCAAATCGGCAAGCTACTGCGAAGTTATTGATATCGATTTGGAGAAAATTACACCGGGGATAGCCAAGCCTCATACTGTGGATAATTACAGCCCGGTAAGCGAAATTGAAGGTTTGGCCTTCAATCAGGCATTTATTGGCAGCTGCACAAACGGACGAATTGAAGACCTTAGGACAGCCGCTAGTATTCTGAGGGGCAAACGTATTGCCGACGGTGTACGTTTGATGGTGGTTCCGGCATCCAAGAGCATTATGATGAAGGCTTTCGAAGAAGAAATACTGACAGATTTGCTCAATGCAGGAGCCGTATTATTTACTCCTGGCTGCGGCGCATGTGTAGGTACCCATGGAGGTGTGCCGGGTGACGGAGAAATTGTATTATCTACGGCAAACCGCAACTTTAAAGGACGAATGGGCAATAATAAAGCGTTTATTTATCTGGCTTCTCCTGCTACAGTGGCTGTATCGGCCTTACATGGTGTGATAACGGATCCAAGCTGTATTGACATATGAGGCTAAGGGAGGTTTGTACCATGAAGGTTTTAGCGAAAGCTTTGAAGTATGGTGATGATATTAACACAGACCTGATAATTGCAGGTAAATACACAAAAACAATCAATAAGAAAGAACTTGCCCTTCATGCAATGGAAGATATAGATCCGGACTTCACCGATAAGGCAAAAGAAGGTGTATTTGTGGTGGCAGGTAGTAATTTCGGCTGCGGTTCTTCGCGGGAGCAAGCACCAACAGCCCTGAAGGAAGCAGGCGTATTATGCATAGCAGCAAAATCCTTTGCCCGTATATTCTACAGAAATGCTATAAATATCGGGCTGACCCTGGTTGAATGTGACACCTCATCCATTGCTGATGGAGATGTTCTTGAATATGAGGTTGGTTCTGAAACAGTCAAGAACGTAACAACCGGTAAAAAAACAAGAATAGTAGCACTGCCTGAAATTATGGTGGATATCCTCCTGGCAGGCGGGGTTGTGAATTATTACAGAGAAAAACAGTATTAAGCTATAATTCTTAAGGGGATGGGTCGATGGGCAGGACATTTGTCGAAAAGATTCTGGGAAGGGCTGCAAAGAGTGCTGCCAATGCCGGGGATGTTGTTGTGATACAACCGGATTTTTGTATGAGTCACGAGAACGCCGCTTCGGTTTATAAAACCTTCCGAACAATCGGGTTAAAAAGAGTCTGGGATAGTTCCAGAATTGTAATAGTGCTGGACCATACTGTACCGGCATCAACAGAAGCTTATGCTAATGCGCATAAAATTATCAGGAAGTTCGTCAGAGAGCAAAACATCGAGCATTTTTATGATTTAAACAATCATGGGGGTATCTGCCATCAGATAATGTGCCAGGAAAGCTATGCTGCACCAGGTCTCATCATAATAGGTACCGACAGCCATACCTGCACCAGCGGTGCTGTGGGAGCGTTTGCCACAGGAGTAGGCAGAACAGAAATGTCTGCGGTCTGGGCCACAGGACAGATTTGGTTGAGGGTACCAGAGACAATGAAAATCACCGTTACAGGCAGCTTCAGGCCGGGGATTTCTGCCAAGGATTTAGTCCTAAAAATAGCCGGGGATGTAAAATCAGATGGAGCGGATTATATGTCAATAGAATTCCACGGCGATTGTATTGAGAGGATGTCAGTTTCAGAACGGATGACACTATGCAACATGGCTGCAGAAATGGGGGCAAAGAATTCGGTATGCAAGCCGGATGAAAAGGTTGAAAAACTGATTGAAGGACAGTTGAAAAGCACAAATTCAGATAGAATATGGGCTGATAAGGATGCAAAATATGCAGCAGAGTTATTCTACAGAGCCGCTGATATTGAGCCGGGAGTTTCCAGGCCTCACAGAGTTGACAATTACGCAGAAGTATCTGAAGTAGCAGGAGTAAAAATTGATCAGGCATTTATAGGAACCTGTACAAACGCGAGAATTGAAGACCTTAGACAGGTAGCAAGTATACTAAGGGGACGTAGAGTGGCAGTGCGTACAGTTGTGAATCCTGCTTCATATAAGGTTTATAAGCAGGCTTTGAAGGAGGGCATACTGAGTATACTTGTTGATGCCGGCTGTACTGTCAGCAGTCCTGGCTGTGGGCCCTGCATAGGTGTTTCGGGGGGAGTATTAGGTGACGGTGAAGTCTGTATTTCCACCGGGAACAGGAATTTCCTCGGAAGGATGGGAAGCCGTAGTAGTGATATATATCTCGGCAGCCCTATGACGGCAGCCTATTCTGCACTATTTGGAGAGATACGGGACCCCAGAGAAATCTTTGCGGATTGAAATTAAACATAGCCGGTACGGGGAAAGGGGTATTCATATGATAATGACCGGAAAGGTATGGAAGTATGGAGACGATGTAAATACTGACGTTATTTTTCCTGGAAGATATACTTATACTCTTATTAACGAGAATGAGATGGGCCGCCATGCCCTTGAAGACCTGGATCCTGTATTTAGCAGGAAATGCGCTAAAGGCGATATTATTGTAGCGGGAAAAAACTGGGGATGCGGTTCGGCGCGGGAGCAGGCTGTTAAATGCCTTAAAGCGAAAGGGATAGGTGCAATTATTGCAAAAGGATTTGCCAGAATATATTATCGGAACTGCCTTAATGAAGGGCTAATAACTATTGTCTGTCCTAAAGCTGTAGATAGCATTGAAGACGGAGAAGAGGTGTCCATAGATTTTGACAACAGTGTAATAAAAACGCGGAAAGGAGATTTCCCGTTTTCACCATATCCAAAGTTTGTCAGGGAGCTTGTGGAAAACGGAGGTCTGCTGCCATATATAAAAAAATCGCTTAGGGATCAGGGTAAACTGGAATAATAAAACTTCAGATTTAAGACAACATAAGACCCACACATGTTGAACAAGTTGATGCTTCAACAGGTGTGGGTATTATCAATAAAAGATGCTATAATAAGTATTATAGATATTTGGTAATTCACAACCCTATTCTTGACATAATGTTATAAAAAACTGGAGTGGACAATCTATGATCGGAAAAATAGTATTCATTGCGCCGGATAAAAATTTAGCCAACAGGGCAAAAAAAGTAATTGATGATATCGGTGAGCAAATTGATGTATATCAAGGTTCATTGGATGAGGGTCTTAATATTGCCGAACGGATGGTTAACAATGGGGCTAATCTGGTAATTAGCAGAGGAGGAACGGGAAACTTAATAAAAAAAGCATTACAAATTCCTGTAGTTAATTTAGAGACAAATGGTTTTGACATAATTAATTCAATTACCAAGGCAGTAACTTATTCTAACAAGATTGGTATAGTGGGCTTCAAACATCTCATTTCTGCTTATGAAAGAGCAAATAAAATTATGCAGAATACATTTTCTACACAGATAACTACAACTGTAATAAGAAATGGAAAAGAAGCCAAAACGAAAATCAAGGAATTGTATCAATCAGGCATAAGGGTATTCATCGGTGGGTATACGGTAATGGATGTAGTGGAAAAACTGGGCTTTCAGGGTGTACTTATAGAATCCGGAAATGAGACTATAATTGAAGCGGTTAAGCAAGCAAAAAACCTGCTTGAAGTCCAATTGAGGGAAAAGGAAAAGGCACAAATACTGAAATCCATAATTGATTTTGCCTATGATGGAATAATAGGCATGGACAAAGACGGAGGAATAACTGTGTTTAACCCCGTGGCGGAGAAAATAACAGGAGTTGCAGCAGAGACAGCAATAGGCAGTCCTGTGGATGCTGTGGTGGAAAACTCCAGGATGAATTTTGTACTTAAATCGGGAGAAGCGGAGTTGGGTGAAATCCAGCACGTAGGAGAAGTATCCATTGTGACCAACAGGGTGCCCATTGTGGTTGAAGGAGAAGTATTGGGAGTGGTTGCCACATTTCAGGAACTGGATAAAATTCAGAAAATGGAAAGCAAAATCCGAAAAAAGCTGTTATATAAAGGGCATGTCGCAAAAGCAAGGTTTGAAGATATTGTGGGCAGTAGTATGGCAATATCACAGGCTAAGGAAAAAGCAAAGCAGTACGCAGAAGTTGACAGTACTGTTTTGATCCTTGGTGAAACGGGAACCGGAAAGGAACTGTTTGCCCAAAGCATCCATAACGCCAGCAACCGCCATGACAAACCCTTTGTAGCGGTTAACTGTGCAGCCCTTCCTGAAAACCTGTTGGAAAGCGAACTGTTCGGTTATGTTGAGGGAGCCTTTACAGGTGCCAGAAAAGGAGGCAAAACCGGATTATTCGAACTGGCACATGAAGGAACCATTTTCCTTGACGAAATCAGCGAGATGTCGCCAATGCTTCAGGCTAGATTTTTGAGGGTACTGCAGGAGAAAGAAGTGGTGAGGCTGGGCGATGACAGGATTATCCCAATAGACATAAGAATTATTGCTGCCACCAACAGGGATCTTTACAGTGAGGTGGAAAAGGGCGAATTCAGGGAAGATTTATATTATCGTTTGTGTGTGCTCAGACTTGAAATACCTTCTTTAAGAAAAAGGCCTGAGGACATACCGGCCCTTGTTAACTACTTCATCGAAGAGAAGGGCAGAAGGCTGGGTAAAAGCATAAAGAGTATCTCCCGGAAGGCCTTAAGCAGACTGGTTAATCATAGCTGGCCGGGAAACATAAGGCAGTTGGAGAACGTAGTTGAGAGAATAGTGGTCTTGTGTAGAACGAATACAATTGATGCCGATATAGTATCCGAAGTTATGGACGGGTCTTCGGATTATTCTCCGGAAAGACAATCTGATGCTAGTACGGAAACCGAATTTAACGACGGCCTTTTGAAAAACGTCGAGGCTGAAATGATCAGGAAGGTGTTGGAGGAAACAAACGGCAACAAAACACTGGCGGCGGAAAAACTGGGAATAAGCGTTACAACGCTCTGGAGGCGGCTTAAAAAGCTGGAGCGAAAGGATCAATATGGAAAGATTAAAGGGCGGTAAAGCCCTTTTTTCATGCTTTGTTTTTAGTGC
>Ga0334900_1002323_pt1 | contig 17071 bp, 13 predicted proteins | sample GraSluR3_MG_2_FD_207231 | JGI IMG/M metagenome (GOLD analysis project Ga0334900, IMG submission 207231) | Sludge microbial communities from methane-producing bioreactor in Wageningen University, Netherlands - Granular Sludge_31_08-R3 | ecosystem: Engineered > Bioreactor > Anaerobic >...
CACCACCCTGGGATACCGGAGCAACGACGGACAGCTGGTCAACCGCCTCAACGGCCTGCGCTACCTGCGGTCCGACCACCTGGTGGCCGGCATCGAATGGCTGCCTTCCAGGGCCAGCAAGGTGAGTCTGGAAGGTTTTTATAAGACATACGGCCAGTACCCATTCTCCGTCAGAGATTCGGTGGCCATCGGCAGCCGGCCGGCAGATTTCGGGGTTTTCGGAGCAGAAGAAGTCCTCTCTACAGGAGAAGGAAGGGCTTTCGGAGCGGAACTGCTGTACCGGGAACAACGCATCAAGGGATTCAACATGATCCTCTCCTATACCTTTGTGCGCAGTGAGTTCCGGGACGGGCAGGGAACCTATGTGCCGGCCGCCTGGGACAACCGCCATATCCTCATCCTGACGGCATTGAAGGAACTTCCCCGCAACTGGGACGTGGGCCTGAAGTGGCGGTATTCGGGCGGGGCGCCTTACACACCCTACGACCTGGAGACGTCCAGCCTGAGGGATGCCTGGGACGCGCAGGGCATGCCCTACCTCGATTACGGACGGTTTAACAGCCTGCGGCTGCCGGCTTTTCACCAGCTGGACCTGCGCATCGACAAACAATTTTATCTGGACCGGCTATCCCTGATGTTCTACCTGGACATCCAGAATGTTTACAACTTCAAAGCCACCCAGCCGGCGAATTATATCAGGGAAGTGGATGAATCAGGACAGCCTTTGGTGGTCGATGACAACGGGACGGAACGTTACCGCCTCAAAAGGCTGGAGAACTCCGTCGGCAGTGTGCTGCCAAGCATCGGCATCATCATCGAATTCTAAACAACACAACACCCAAAAAAACCGCCCATGAACACCGATCCTTTCACAGGCAGACAATTGCGCCAACTGGCCATGGCCGTGTTGGCACCCTTGCTCATGACCATGATCCATTCCTGTTCTCCCACCCGCGAGCCCGGCCAGGTCCTGCACCGCAGGACCCTCCTTGAAGATTCCGCACCGGAAGTCATCCGCACCTTTCCCACGGGTTTTGAAAGACCGGTTGAAATCGTGTTCCACCGCGGCAGGGCCCACAACCACCCTCTGATGGCCATCTGGCTGGAGGACATGGAAGGAAACTACCTCCAGACCCTGTATGTGGCCGAATCCATCGGCAAAGGCTATTTCCGCCATGGGGATCCGTCCTCCGGGCGCTGGATGCCCGGCCCGGTACGCCGGCCTGCAGCCCTGCCCTACTGGGGCCACCAGCGCGGTATTCAGGCTCCGGACGGCTACTATTTACCCACCCGGGAGGATCCCGTGCCGGACGCCCTGACCGGTCCGACGCCTTCAGGAAGCTTTGTGCTGGCATCCTCCCTGCCCCCCGGTGATGGAACGCCCGTCAGGATCCTGTTAGAGATCAACCAGTCGTGGGATTGGAACCGCCACTGGACCAACAACAAATTTCCGGAAGACCCGCACTACAAAAGCAGCAGCCAGCCGGCCCTGGTCTATGAAGCGGTCATCCAGCCCGGTGACAGTCCCCGGGAGGTTCCCATGCAGCCCATAGGCCACAGCCACTGGTCGGGCGCTAGCGGTGAGCTGTTCCCCGGGCTGGAAACCCTGACAACCGCCCTGGAGATCGCCCGGGAAATTGTGGTCAGGGTTCCCGGGCCCTGATCATTCTATTCCTGCCGGGGGACTTCCGTTTTGCCATTGGCATAGCGTGCAAAACGCCCCTCATCGCGCGGATGTACATGGTCGTATTGTTCCCAGGGCCACCCACCGAAGCCGGTCTCACGGAAGTCGCGGATCGCCTGTTGAATTTCCTCCCCGGTATTCATCACAAAGGGGCCGTGCTGCACCACCGGTTCATTGATGGGCAATCCTTCCAGCAACAGCAGGGAGGCATCCCCGTCCACAGCCTCCAGGATGACCTCCTGGTCTGCAAGCAACTCAATGGCGTTCATGGGTTCCACATCCATGCCGGCCAGCCGCAGGCTGCCGCCCTGATAAAAATACAAGGTCCTGTGCCTTTCCGGGGGGGAGGCCGGCAACGCCCACCGGGCGCCCTCCTCCATGGCGATGGTCCAGATGTTGACCCCGTGACCCGGCTCGGCGGCCCAGGAGTCGGGGGCCGGAGGGGGTGCCGCGTGTCCCCGGCAGCTTCCGGCATACACCCCGATGCGGGTGGCCTTTCCCCCGGCGTCCTTCTCTTCCAGGTGCGGGATCTGATCCGCCCACAACATCTTGAAATACGGTTCGGCATATTTGTTGCGGGCGGGCAGGTTCAACCAGATCTGAAACAGTTCCAACGGGTTGCCTGCATCCTGCCGTCTCAGGGGAAACATCTCGCAATGCTGCAGGCCGCTTCCGGCGGTCATCCACTGCACATCCCCGTTGCCATAGCGTCCGGCGGCCCCGTGGGAGTCTGAATGGTCCACAAATCCTTCCAGCACGATGGTGACCGTCTCAAAACCCCGGTGGGGATGGGCGGGAAAGCCGGGAATCCGCTCCCCGTGGTACATGCGCCACCCGTCCTTCAGGGTGAAATCCTGGCCCAGGTACCTGCCGGACAGGGAGGCTGCAGGCCCCATCTCCTCATTGCCTGGGGGGTAGTCGTCCAGGTGGTGGACACAGAACAGGAAAGGATCGCTGGTGGGCCACATAAAGCCCAATGATTTGATATTCAATACTACACGGTTATACATAAGCCTGTCTCTTAAAAAGGTTCCGGGGTAAATGTACGCAATGCCCGGAATATTTTTAGTATTTTGTGCCCCCCATTCACACCAAAATTCACAGGCATGGAGCAGCTGCCGTCTAAGGAATTGATGGAGGAGGTCACCCGCCTGCGGCGCACCCTGCACCGCTACCCGGAATTGTCGGGGCAGGAGCGGCAGACCGCCGGCTGGATCAAGGCTTTCCTGGAAAAACACGGGGCCGGTCAGGTGACCGGGCAACTGGGCGGACACAGCCTGGCCGCAGTCTATGAATCAGGAAAGCCCGGACCCACCCTCCTGCTGCGGGCCGATATGGACGCTTTGCCCATACAGGAGGTCAACGATTTCGATCACCGGAGCCAGCATGATGGCATCTCCCACAAATGCGGGCATGACGGGCACACGGCCATCCTTGCCGGAGTGGCTGCCTGCCTGGGGCGGGAAGCCCCCCCACGCGGGCGGGTGGTCTTGCTGTTCCAGGGCGAAGAGGAAACAGGACAGGGAGCCGAAAAAATCATCAGGGACCCCCTGTTTCAAAACCTGGTGCCCGATGCCGTATTTGCCCTGCACAACCTGCCGGGCTTCAAAAAACATGAAGTGGTGGTCCGGGAAGGGCCCTTCGCCTCTGCCTCCCGGGGCATGATCATCCACCTGAAGGGACGGTCATCCCATGCCGCCCACCCGGAGCAGGGCAACAGCCCCGGTCCCGTCCTGCCCTCCCTCCTGCAGGGATTGATCGACATTCCCGGGCAAAGAGGGAGGTTCATGGACTTCGTCCTGCTGACCATCATCCACGTCAGGCTGGGGGAAGTGGCCTTCGGCACCAACCCGGGAGAAGCCACCGTGATGGCTACCCTGCGCAGTTACCTGGACGAGGACATGAAGGTTTTTACCGGGATGGCCGAGGCCCTGGCCGGCCAGCTTGCCGCAAAGTACGGGCTGGAAGCCACCTGCCGCTACACCGAAGCCTTTCCGGCCACGCACAACCACCCGGAAGGGGTGCGCACCCTGTTGGAAGCCGCCCGCTCTGCCGGCGCCTCCGTGACACAAATTGACAGTCCTTTCCGGTGGTCGGAGGACTTTGGCCACTTCACCGCCAGGTTTCCGGGGGCCCTGTTCGGGCTGGGTTCCGGCCGCAATCATCCGAGCCTTCACAACAACGACTACGATTTTCCGGATGAGGTCATTCCCACGGGCATCCGGTTCTTCATGGCAATCATCCGGCAGTTCTTCAACAAAAACAACCCCGTTTGATGTTTCACACCTCCTATATAGAAATCAGCCGTTCCGCCTACAAGAACAACATCCGCTACCTGCGCCGCATCATCGGAAAGGGGGTGCGCATCTCCTCCGTGATCAAGGGGAATGCCTATGGGCACGGGGTGAAAAACATCGTGCCGCTGGCCGAGGAGACAGGCATCCGGCACTTTTCGGTCTTCTCTGCCAGGGAAGCCCATGAAGTGCATGATGTGGCCTCCCCCGAAAGCCGCATCATGATCATGGGGCACCTGGATGACGACCAGATGGAATGGGCCATCGCCCATGGCATTGAATTCTTTGTATTTGACTGGGACCGGCTGGAATCGGCCATCCACATGGCACGCAGGCAAAAGACCCGGGCACGCCTCCACCTGGAGGTGGAGACCGGTTTTCACCGGACGGGTTTGGAGTATGCGGACATGGGGAGCCTGATTCCCTACCTGAAGGCACAGCGGGAGCATTTCGAGTTCGAAGGGCTTTGCACCCACTATGCCGGGGCCGAGAGCGTGGCCAATTACCTGCGCATCCGGAACCAGCTGACCCTGTACAGAAAATTCGCCCGGTATTTTGCCAGGCACGGCCTGCAGCCCACCCTGAAACATACCGCCTGTTCGGCAGCCGCGCTGACTTATCCGACGACGATCATGGACATGGTTCGTTTCGGCATCGCCCAGTTCGGCTACTGGCCCAGCCCCGAAACCCACATGTTCCGTTTCAGGAAAGACACCGCCGCCGGCAACGGCCTGAAGAGGCTGCTTTCCTGGAAGTCCCGCGTCATGGTGGTCAAGGAGGTGGACGCCGGGCAGTTCATCGGCTACGGATCGTCCTACCTGGCCAACAAAAAGACCCGGATCGCGATCATCCCCGTGGGGTATGCCAACGGCTTCAGCCGCTCCCTGAGCAATACCGGAAGGGTCCTGATCCGGGGCAGGCGGGTGCCGGTCATCGGGACGGTGACCATGAACACCATGACCGTGAACGTCACCGATGTGCCCGGCGTGGAGAAGGGAGACGAGGTGGTGATCGTCGGAAAGCAAAAGCGCATGAGCATCAGCATCGCATCTTTCTGTGAGATGAGCAACCAGCTGAACTATCAGCTGTTGACGCGCATTCCTGCCGACATCCCCAGGATCATGGTAAAATAGCGGAATTTGCTTAAATTTGCTGACCGTTCCGGACAAGGCCACCCCCTGCTGGCCGGTCCTTGCGGACGGAATGCATTCACCCTGCCAATCCAAGACATCCCATGTCCCCATTCAAAAGTTTCGCCAGTGACAACAACGCGCCCGTCCATGAGACCGTGCTGCGTGCCATCCAGGAAGTGAACCGGGGCGATGCCATCGCTTACGGAGACGATGTCCACACCCTGGAGGCGGAAAGAAAATTCAGGGAATTGTTTGGCCCTTCTTCCCGGACCTTCTTCGTATTCAACGGCACGGGCGCAAACGTGGCGGCCCTCTCCCACCTGACCCGGCCCTGGCAGGCCATCATTTGCTCCGACAAGGCCCACATCCAGCATGATGAATGCGGGGCCCCGGAGAAATTCTCAGGGTGTAAGGTCCACGCACTGCCCGCCCCCAATGGAAAAATCCATACCGGACAGATCGCCCCCCTCTTGCATTCCGTGGGCTTCCAGCACCATTCCCAGCCGGGGATCATCTCCATCACCCAGGCCACCGAACTGGGCACCGTGTATACGCAGGAGGAAATCTCCGAGATCGCACGCTTTGCCCAGCAGAACGACCTGTACCTGCACATGGACGGGGCCCGCATCGCCAATGCGGCAGCCAGCCTCGGCATCAGCATGAAGGAGATGGTCACCGATGCAGGCGTGGACGTGTTGTCGTTCGGGGGTACCAAAAACGGGCTGATGCTTGGGGAAGCCGTGGTGTTCCTGAACCCGGACCTGGCAAAGCATTTTGAGTACACGCGCAAGCAAAGCATGCAGCTGGCATCCAAGATGCGGTACATCAGCGCCCAGTTCAATGCCTTGCTGGAAAACGACCTCTGGCTGGCCAATGCGGGACATGCCAACCGGATGGCCCGGATGCTGGCAGACCAGCTCCGGGAGGTCCCCGGGGTGCAGATCACCCAGGAGGTGGAAACCAACGGCGTCTTTGCCATCCTTCCCCCGGAAGCCATCGAACGGCTGTTGCGCAAATACTTCTTCTACGTATGGGACGCTTCCCGCCATGAAGTGCGCTGGATGACGGCCTTCAACACCACCGAAGGCGACATAGAGGCCTTCGTGTCTGCCCTCAGGGATGCCATGGAAACCAACCATTAAGGCCTTACAGCACAGATAAAGCGATCACGCAGCCTGAAGTCTTTCTTCAATACGATGCCGCCGTACCCGAAGGCCTTCAGCAACCGGACCGTGTCCCCTCCCAGCCCCTCATTGATCTCCAGAAACAGCCGCCCGCCGGGCCCCAGCCAGTTCATCCCGTGCCGGGCGATGGCCCGGTAGTACAACAAGGGGTCCTTATCCGGCACAAACAGGGCTTCGGGAGGCTCGAATCCAAGGACCCGGTGCTGCATGTCCCCCTTCTCGCTGTCCCTCACATAGGGCGGATTGCTCACCAGCACATCCAGGGGTGGGTCCGGTGCCCAACCAGGGCTTTCATCCAGCAGGTCCAGCAACACGAAACGGATGTCCGCCTGCAGCCTCCGTGCGTTTTCCCGTGCCAGTTCCAGTGCCCGGGGGCTGATGTCGCAGGCGGTCACACGGGTTCCCTCCAGGCCCCTGCCCAGGGCGATGGCGATGCAGCCGCTCCCGGTGCCTGCATCCAGGAGGTGGCACACGGCAGGGTTTTCTGTCCCCTGTCCGGCAACCGCCGGGCGGAGCTTTTCAATCACCCACGCCACCAGTTCCTCGGTTTCCGGCCGGGGGATCAGCACCCCGGGGGCCACGGCCAGGTCCAGATCCCCAAAACGCGCAAAACCGGTTACATACTGTACGGGCATGCCGCTGCCAAGGCGGTCAAGAACGGGACGGACCAGGGGCAGGAGCTCCGGCGGAAAGGCCTCACGGGCCTTCAGGACCCTCTGGTCGGGTGGCAACCCGAACATCCTGTCAAACACCTCGGAAGCCACGGCACGCGCCTCCCCTTCCGGGCAGCCGGCCGACAATTCCGACAGGAATTGCTGCCAGATATCCGTGATCCGGGCTGTGGGTTTGCCATCCATGCATCCAAGGGTTTAACGGGCCGCCGGGGCGGCCTTTCGGACATCAGTCAAAATCGGGGTAAAGCAGGTAGCGTCGCCTGGTTTCCCTGAAACTGCGCAGGCCCTCCTCCCAGGATGCCCTGATCTGTTCCTCCGACAAACCGGCCAGGATCTGGTTGCGCAGCAAGCGGGTGCCCGCCAGGTTCTCAAAAAACGGGTTGAAAAAGGCGTCTTTTTCCGGGAAATGCCGGTAGGCTTCCAGGAGGTGGGACAGCTCGATGCGGTCCTTTTGCTCCAACTGATCCAGGGGAAGTCCGCCAAGGTCCCTCCCATGGCACAGCTCGTCCCGGGCAGGGGGATTGGGTGCCGCAGGCACGCTCCTGGGGGTAAAGTGGTGGGGAAACTGCTGCGGGTCCAGCAAGGGGTGGCCAAACATCTGGAACGGCCGGTCGGTCCCCCGCCCCAGGCTGATCACGGTCCCCTCAAAAAAGCAAAGCGAAGGGTAGAGGTACACCGAATGCATGTCGGGCAGGTTCGGGGAGGGGGCGACAGGCAGGTGGTACCGCATGCTGTGGGTATAGTTTTCCACAGGAATGACTTCAATCCGTGCCTTCACCCCGGAGCCCAGCCAGCCTTCCCCGTTCGCCATCAGGGCATATTCTCCGATGGTCATGCCATGCACCACCGGAATCCGGTGCAGGCCGACGAAGGAGGCATGGCCCGACTCAAGGACGGGGCCATCCACATAGTGCCCCAGCGGGTTCGGACGGTCCAGGATGATCACGGGGATGTTGGCCCCGGCAGCCGCCTGCAGGAGGTAGGTCATGGTGCTGATGTAGGTATAGAACCGGACCCCCACATCCTGGATATCAAACACGATCAGGTCCACGTCCTGCAGCTGTTCCGGAGTGGGCCGGCGGTTGCTTCCATACAGGCTGACCACCGGCAAACCGGTCGCAGGGTCGGTGCCGCTTGCCACATGTTCCCCGGCTGCGGCCCGCCCCCGGAAGCCGTGCTCCGGGCTGAAGACCCGGACAATATGAAAGCCGGCCGACAACAGGCTGTCCACCACATGGGTCTCCCCGATCCTGGAGGTATGGTTCCCGGCAAAGGCGATGCGCCGGCCGCGCAGCAGGGGGAAATACATCCCGGTTCGTTCCGCCCCGGTTCGCAGCGCGGATGCCTCCGGGTCCCCGCCCTGCCGCCCCTCCTCCGCCCGGCTGGGGAAAACGGCAAAAAGCAGCACCACCGCCAGAAGGACCGTAAAAGGGTATTGGGCGAAGATTCGTTTCGACTGCCTGGTTTTCATGATCCCACATGTTTTTCGGCATGGTAGGAGGAGCGCACCAAAGGGGCACTTTCCACGAACCGGAACCCCTTTTGCAGGGCCCATTCTCCGTACCGCTTAAAATCATCGGGATGGACGTACCGCTCCACGGGAAGGTGGCGCCGGCTTGGCTGCAGGTACTGCCCGATGGTAAGCACCTGGCAGCCCGCCTCCAGCAAGTCGTCCATGGCCTCCAGCAATTCATCCTCCCGCTCCCCCAGCCCGAGCATCAGTCCCGACTTGGTGCGCGCAGCGGAATGGTCCCTGAGGAAGCGGATCACCCCCAGGCTCCGGTCATAGTCCGCCCCGGAACGGACTCCGGGCGTCAGCCGCCGGACCGTTTCCAGGTTGTGGCTGATGACTTCCGGACCGGACCGGATCAGGATCATGAGGGACGCCTCGTCGCCGCCAAAGTCAGGGATCAGGGCCTCCAGGGTGGTTTCCGGCACGGCCCTTTTGACGGCCCGCACAGTCTGCGCCCAGTGCGCTGCCCCCCCGTCCGGCAGGTCATCGCGGTCCACACTGGTCAGCACGCAATGCGTCACCCCCAGGGAAGCCACCGCTTCAGCCACCCTTTCCGGCTCCTGCGGATCCGGGGGAAACGGCTTGCCCGTCCTGACATTGCAGAACCTGCAGTTGCGGGTGCAGGTATCGCCCAGGATCATGAAGGTGGCCGTGCCGGCGGCCCAGCACTCCCCCTTATTGGGGCAGGACCCGCTTTCGCAGATGGTATGCAGGCTGCCCACACCGAGCACATCCCTCACGTGGCGGAGGTCCTGTGCCCGCGTCAGGCGGCTGCGCAGCCATTCGGGCTTTCGAAGGTATTTGCCATTTTGCCGGTTCAAGGATTGGTCCGGTCAGACGTGGGGAACAGCCTGTGTTTCCACTACCGGCCCGGCATTGGTGTAAGCCGGACAGAGTTCCCGGTTGCGGCAGGAGGTAAAGGCCAGCACGGCCACAAAAACAACGACCAGGGCGATTCGCTTTCTCATGGGATTGAAAGATTGGTGCTTTTTCGCAAAAATAGGTGTTTTTTCCGGATGCGCTTCATTCAGTTTCCGATCAGGAAAAGGCATTCCCCGTCTCGTTTCCGAAGCACCTGCAACGACCGTGCATAGTTCAGGATGTTGTGGATGACCTCTTTGCCGGGCAGTTGGCTGCGGCCGGGCTGCCCTTCGGATCCAGGGCCTGTTCTTGCGGGCATGTGAAATTCGTTCTCCAGTGTATTGAATTGTTTCATAGGCTGTATTTAATGGATAATCACTGCGGTTGCTTAGGTAGAACGGCACCGGTCGTCAAATTATTTTCAGGGGGAAATAAATTTTGTATTTTTGGATCGGATTGGCGTTCCACACACCCGTCAAACGGTGTCAGTTCCCCGGATACAGGGAAAAAACGCAACGCTTCAAAAAAACCAGCCTATGAACCTGCATGAGTACCAGGGAAAATCATTGTTAAGGAAATATGGCGTGCCCGTGGCCGAAAGCATTCTGGTGGAGAACCCGGAGGATGCGGTGGCGGCCGCGCAGGAGGTCGAAAAGCGGACCGGCATCGGTATCTGGGCGGTGAAGGCCCAGATCCACGCCGGAGGAAGGGGCAAGGGCGGAGGCGTCAGGATCGCCAAAAGCCTGGACGAGGTGGCACGATTCGCCGGAGAGATCATCGGCATGCAGCTCATCACACCCCAGACCGGTCCACAGGGCAAGAAGGTCCGCAAAGTGCTCGTCGAACAGGGCATTTACTACCCGGGCGATTCCGAACCGGCGGAGTTCTACCTGGGCATGCTCATGAACCGCCAGACCTCCCGCAACATGATCATGTACTCCCCCCGCGGGGGCATGAACATCGAAGAGGTGGCGGCAGAGACCCCCGACCAGATATTCACCGAGGAGATTGATCCCCGGGTCGGACTGCAGGCCTTTCAATGCCGGCGCGTGGCCTTCAACCTGGGCCTGCGGGGCGAAGCCTTCAAGAACCTGGTGAAGCTCCTCCCCTCCCTCTACCAGGCCTATGTCGGCTGCGATGCCACCATGATCGAGATCAACCCGCTGTTCAAGACCTCCGACAACCGTATCCTCGTGGTCGACACCAAGATGACCATCGATGACAACGCCCTTTTCCGGCATCCCGACATCGCCGCCATGCGCGACATCCTGGAGGAAGACCCGATGGACGTGGAAGCCGGGCGGCACGGCCTCAATTTCGTCAAGCTGGATGGCAACGTCGGATGCATGGTCAACGGGGCCGGCCTGGCCATGGCCACCATGGACATCATCAAGCTGAGCGGGGGGGAGCCTGCCAACTTCCTGGATGTAGGCGGATCGGCCAACGCCAAACGGGTGGAGGAGGCTTTCCGGATCATCCTCAGGGACCCGAACGTCCGGGCCATCCTGGTAAACATCTTCGGCGGCATCGTACGCTGCGACCGGGTGGCCAACGGCATCGTGGACGCCTACCGCAACATCGGGCAGATCGACATACCCATCATCGTGCGCCTGCAGGGCACCAATGCAGAGGAAGCCAAGGAGATCATCGACCACAGCGGACTCAAGGTGCAATCGGCCATCCTGCTTAAGGACGCCGCCGAGCTGGTGACCCGGGCCATTTCCTGAGGCTGCCGGAAACACCAGGACCGGTACCCCGGCCACAAAGGCCCGGTTCAAGCCGTTTTCCAGAGATCCGGTCCGGACCCCGGCCGCATTCTGTCAACACCACCTGTTGATAAATTCTTTTGCCTCCCTGACCGATTTTCCCTATTTTAGCCTCCTTATTGCTTTGCTGCGGCAACTTCATTAGGATATAATATTCCCAAACCCAAAAACCTGATAGTATGAAAAGACCTTTACTCCACACGATTGCCCTGTTCACGATCCTGTTGGGCTTTCTCCCCTTTGGTATGCTTGCCTCATCAGCCACCGCCAACGAAGTGGTGGAAATTGGGAGCGTCCAGGAGCTGAGAGCCATGGATGCAGACAACAGCACCATTTACCGCCTCACGGGGGAGGTCATCCTGACCCTGCAGCAGGATTACCGCAACCAGAAATGGGTGCAGGACGAGACCGCCGGGGTGCTGATCGACGACAATGACGGCATCATTGAAACGATCTATCAATTGCATGACGGCATCACCGGCCTTACAGGCAAACTGAACACCTACCGCAACAACTACCAGTTCATCCCCACGGAAGATCCGGGTGCCGCCAGTTCTTCGGGCAACACCCCCACGGCCGTGGAGCGGACCCTGGCCGGGATCACCCCGGACGACCAGGGTCGTTTGGTGCAGATTACCGACCTGGCATTCGATGAAAAACACTTCGAAACCAATTTCCAGGGCGGAAAAAATTATGATGTGTCCGACGCCTCGGGCCCGGGTGTATTCCGCACGGAATACCGCGAAGCCGACTTCATCGGATCCCCCGTGCCGGAGACCCCGCGGACCATCCTGGCCATCGTCCACATGTACTTTGAGACCATTCAGATTGTTGGCCGGTCCGCTTCAGACCTTCAGCTTACGGAGCTCGCCAGTATCCGCGCCCTGAGGAACCAGGAGCCCGGCACCGACACCGAGTTCACCCTGGTCAACGAGGTCGTCCTGACCTTCCAGCAGGCATACCGCAACCAGAAGTGGGTCCAGGATGAGACCGCCGGCATCCTGATCGATGACCAGAGCGGGGTCCTCACCACCGACTATGCCATAAACGACGGCATCACCGGCTTGAAATTCAAGCTGGGCATTTATCGTGACAACCTGCAGATACTGCCTCTGGAAGACCCGGGCGCACCCACCTCCTCAGACAATGAGCCGGTCGTGGTGGAACGGACCCTGGAGGAAATCACCCCGGACGACCAGGGCCGCCTCGTGCTGATCAAGGATTTGTCGTTCGACGAGAGCCTCTACGGGCAGAATTTTGCCACGGGAAAAAGCTATGACGTGTCCGATGATACGGGCGCCCTGGTGTTCCGCACCGAATTTTACAATGCAGACTACATCGGGACCCCCATCCCGGTTGTGCCCCAGAACCTGACCGCCATCGTCCACCTGTATTTCGAAACCATCCAGGTGGTGGCCCGCAGCCTGGACGATTTCGAGCCGGCCGGGGAGGTCCCCTCCTACACTGTCACCTTCACCATCACCGATGAAGGGGGAGATCCCCTGGAGGGCGCACAGATTACGCTCGGGGAGGAAGCCTATGAGGCAGGGCAGTACGTGCTGGAAGGGTTGCTGCCCGGCACCTACACCTACAACGTCAGCCTGGAAGGCTACCACGATGCCACCGGGCAGGTGGTGCTGGTGTCCGAGGACCTGGAGGTGGAGGTGATGCTGATCGCCGTGGATCCCGACATGGTGACCGAATTTCCGTGGAACGAAGGCTTTGAGGGAGACTTCCCGCCCGCAGGATGGAAGCTGTATTCGGCCTCCAACGACGAGGATGCGGGACAGTGGACTACCCACGCCACCGCCCACAGCGGCAGCGCAGCGGCCCACCATACCTTCAGCATGGGAGCGTCCAACAGCTGGCTGGTCAGTCCCCAGGTCCAGCTGCCGGAGGACGAGGTCATGCTGCTGAGTTTCTTCGAACGCAACGCCCTGATGGGGGATTACGGCTACAGCGGGGTCTGGATCTCCGCGGGCAGCGGCAACCCCTTCAACGAAGACTTCGTGGAGCTCAGGGAATCCCCGGCCGCCGCGGGAAGCTATACCCAGCGGTTTATTAACCTGACCGACTACAAGGGCAAGGTGGTGTATTTTGCCTTCGTCTACCAGGGCGAAGACGCCCACCAGTGGTGGGTGGACGACGTGGCAGTCGAACAGGCACCCGATGTCTTTGACATGCCAGACATCGCCACCCTGGTGGCGGAAGGGCTGACCGACGGCACGGTATACCGCATCACAGGGGAGGTGATCATCACCCACCTGCAGCAGGCCTACCGAGGACAGTTATACCTGCAGGACGAAAGCGCCGCCATCCTGGTGGACGACTCCCAGGGCGTGATCGAGACCGCTTACGAGGTGTATGACGGGATCACCGGCTTCACGGCCACCCTGACCATGTTCCAGGACATGTACCAGCTGGTTCCCGAAGAAGATCCGGGTGCGCCCAGCTCCTCCGGCAACACCGTGGAGCCCCTGGAAGTCACCCTGAGCCAGCTTACACCGGAGATCCAGGGCATGCTGGTGATCGTGCGGGATGTCACCTTCAAGGAGGGCAGTCCGGCTACTTTCACCCACAACCAGTCCTATTATATCCTGGATCCGACTGGAGAAGGCGAGATCCGCACCCCCAACTCGGCCGGGCTGCTGGACTATTTCGGCACCGATGTGCCGGACGAACCAAAAGACATCATCGGGGTGCTTCACCAGCGCTATGAGGTTCTGCGCCTGCAGCCCCGGTCACTGGCCGATTTCCTCACCCCGACAACTTCCGTTCCGGAGGTGGAGATGGCCGCGGTGCGGCTGTTCCCCAACCCGGCCAGCGACCGGGTCACCCTGCAAAGTGACCGCCGCATGGACCATGTCAGGGTGTTCGACCTGAGCGGCAGGCTGCGCCACAGCCAGCGGGTGGACGATACCGAGGTCATTCTGGACACGGGAGGCCTGACCACCGGACTCTACCTGATCCAGGTCGTCGCCGGAGGACAGCTGAGCACGCACCGTCTGCAAATCAACAGGTAACACGAAAACAAGCACGGAATGAACATGCAAAGGATTATGCGACAGGTGTTTTTCGCCGGATTGTTTCTATTGGCCGCAGCGCAGGTTGTGGCCGCACCCGTCAGGGGCAGGGTCACGGACACGGGAGGGGAAACCCTCCCGGCCGCCCTGGTCCAGGCCGTGCATGAACAAACCGGACGATCCACCGGCACCACCACCGCCCTGAACGGCACTTTCAGCCTGGAACTGGATCCCGGAACCTACGAACTCACCGTTTCCTACCTGGGTTTCGTGGACAAAACCATCCTCATCCAGGTGCCGCGCGACCAGGACCTGGGCACCATCGAACTCGCCAGCGAGACCATCGGCCTGGAGGAGGTCATGGTGGTGTCCTCCTATGCCAGGGACCGCCAGACCCCGGTGGCCGTGTCGAATATTTCGGCCGAGATCATCACCGAGAAGCTGGGCACCCAGGAGTTCCCGGAGATCCTGAAACTGACCCCCAGTGTGTATGCCACCAAGGACGGGGGCGGCTACGGCGACTCCCGCATCAACCTGCGGGGTTTCGACTCCAACAACATCGGGGTCCTGATCAACGGGGTGCCGGTCAACGACATGGAAAACGGCAGGGTCTACTGGTCCAACTGGGCCGGACTGTCCGACGTAACCAGCACCATGCAGGTCCAGCGGGGCCTGGGGGCCTCCCGCCTGGCCATCAGCTCGGTCGGGGGCACGATCAACATCATCACCCGCTCCACCGACGCCCAGAGACGCGGCATGGTGTCCACGGCCCTCGGCAGCGACGGCTACAGCAAGCAGCATATGACGCTGTCGACCGGCCTGATGGACAACGGCTGGGCGGCCACCTTCTCCGGGGGACGCGAGACCGGAACCCGTTATGTTAATGGGCTGGATTACGAAGGATGGTCTTATTTTCTGAACATCTCCAAACAGGTGTCCAGTGACCATACCCTTTCCCTGACCGCCTTCGGGGCCCCCCAGCAGCACAACCAGCGCTTTCCCCGCCAGCTGATCCAGACCTACCGAGACCACCCGGACGGCCGGCGGTTCAATCCGGCCATGGGCTACAAGCACGGGCAGCTCTATACGGCCTCATTCAACTACTACCACAAGCCGCAGATATCCCTGAACCACTACTGGTCGATCGATCCCCGGACCACCCTGTCCACCTCGGCTTATGTGTCCAAATCCTCCGGGGGCGGACGGCGCATCTTCGGGGATGAGTCCAACTGGCTCCGGTTCAATTCCACGACGGGACTGCCGTTCGAGAACACCAAACTGACCCCGGACGGTTTCCTGGACTTCGATGCGGTGATTGCCGAGAACGGACGCTCCGAAACAGGGGCCAAAGCCATCATCGCCAATGCCGTGAACCAGCACGACTGGTACGGGATGCTCTCGACCATGACGCGGGACCTCGACAACCTGGAGATCACGGGCGGCATCGACTTGCGCTACTACAAGGGCTACCACTACCAGGAAGTCGAGGACCTGCTGGGCGGGGAGTATTTTCTGGACGTCACCGCCAGCGGTGTTTCGAGGAATACCAACCGAAGGCCCAACACCTTGCTGTACAAGGGGGACAAGATCAACTACCACGACCTCGGAGAGGTCCGCTGGGGCGGCATGTTTGCCCAGGCCGAATACGTGACCGGGGATTATTCCGCTTTCCTTTCGGCCACCTTGTCCCATACGGGATACAGACGCACCGACTATTTCATTTACCGCACCAATGAGGCGCTTTACAACCAGGACCAGCTGCAGGACCGCCGCAGCGACTGGATTGGTTTCACGGCATACAGCCTCAAGGGCGGGGCCAATTACAACATCAGCGACCGGCACCACGTGTTCGCCAATGGCGGCTACTTCACCCGGGCCCCCTTCTTCCGCTATGCCTTCATCGGTTTCACCAACGAAGTGAACATGGGCGTGAAGCACGAAAGGGTCCTGTCTGCCGAGCTGGGTTATGGCTACCGCAGCCGCTTCCTGTCCGGGAACCTGACCCTCTACCGCACCAATTGGCTGGACAAGGCGCTCACCCGCAGCATCGGGCCCGTGATGGCCAACCTGACCGGTTTGAATGCGCTGCACCAGGGGGTGGAGATCGACTTCATTGCCAACCCCTGGCCGCGCATGACCCTCAGGGGCATGTTCTCCATCGGGGACTGGCAATGGACCGATGACGTGATCGCAGACATCTACGACGAAGAACAGCAGTACCTGGGTACTTACGAAGTGTACGCGGGCAGTCTGATGGTGGGCAACTCCGCCCAGACCACCGCCGGCTTCAGCCTGGACTACGAGGTCTTTCCCCGGGTCACCCTGGGAATGGATTTCACCCATTTCGACAGGCTGTTTGCCGACTTCAACGTGGAGAACCGTACCGTGGTGGAGGAAAAAGGCCTGCAGGCCTGGCAGATGCCCTCCTACCAGGTGGTGGATGTGAACGCCCGTTACAACTTCCGTATCGGGGACCTGAACGCCTCCCTCTACGCCAATGTCAACAACCTGCTCGACACGGAGTACATTGCGGACGCCACCGACGGGGCCTCCTTCAATTACGATACGGCCACGGTGTATTACGGGTTCGGCAGGACCTGGAGCCTCAGTTTTCGCCTGCGCTTTTAATGACGAAAAAAACAGCAAGACCATGAAGTATATACCCATTGTCAGCCTGTTGCTGGGCCTGTTCCTTCTCTCGGGCTGTGATCCCAACAAGGATTTGTACGAAGCGCTGGACAAGGACAAACAACCTTACAGCCGGGCAATTGAATACACCCTGGTGGCTGCCGATTACAGCGCCGTGGGCGGGACCGTGGCCAGCCTTCAGGCCTTCACGGAAGACCAGCCCGCCATGAACCACGTTCCGGCTTTGCTGGGCAGGAAGTTCATTGCGCTGAACACCGGCAGCAGCGCCATGGTGCACTACCGCAAGCTCC